>JADMIO011701063.1_pt1 | contig 96798 bp, 81 predicted proteins | sample 8958161 | NCBI WGS metagenome assembly JADMIO01 (sample SAMN16585339, study PRJNA669376) | soil metagenome | isolation source: Crop rotation soil | place: USA: Cullars Rotation, Alabama | collected 2011
TATGGTGAAAGTTGGAACCTCTTACGTGCCGATCAGATTAAAACGAAAGGCCCAGTCTTTCGACTGAGCCTTTCGTTTTATTTGACCATGTTGGTATGATTTAAATTAATACGACTCACTATAGGGTCAGTGCGGCCGCGACTTCAAGTCACGTGAATTCCAAGCTTCGGATCCCACTGTGCTGGAAAGCCCTAACCCTAACCCTAACCCTAACCCTAACCCTAACCCTAACCCTAACCCTAACCCTAACCCTAACCCTAACCCTAACCCTCTTTTTCTCAAAAATCTAACCCTATTTTTAAAAGCTAAATTTGCATATCAAAAAATTAAAATTAGCGGTACGTGTGCACTGGACTCAATCTTGTTACCTCTTTGCAATTGACCAAAATGGAGGTGGCCCTGAAGCTACTGTACACAACTCAACAACCCTGCGTGAAGACGTCTGCGTATGTGAATGCCCATTTGAAGAAAAAGGCGTCAAACCGCCGAGGAGATAGTCAGGTCACCAATTACTAAGCCACCTATTAGATGAGCTCGTTGGGCCCCATATGGACCAGTCACAGGCGCAATCCGCCGCCTAGATGACTTTAAAGAAGACCTAAATAAAGTGTCAATCAATCAGCACTCGGGAAATACTAAACGCAAGTTGACTAACCGCTCGGATGTATTAAGTTGAATGATTTCCTTCTAGTCACATTGCCAAACCATGATTGACCCAGATAACATGTAACCTTCGTTGATACGGATGACTAGCGCCAGGTGAGCAGATTATGAGTAGACAAGCTTTTCAGGCTCACATCGCCACATCGCAACTGTTCACTAAAATCAGAGGCCGCCTCTTTGCACTTGGCCATTGGAGACATTTGTATCATAGAATCGATCACGGTGGCCAGGCCGCAACGAGCAGATTCCCGCAGAGTAGACGTCGAGACACTGAAGCCTGGAATAGACATTCGAATAGTGCAAATTCTCTCGCCACTCGGAGACATCTCGTAGGAAAACACAAAGGAGTGCGTGTCAATAAAGTCACGAGAAATCTTTGATCTGCTTTTGACAAATGTAAGAAGAGCAACATATCCAACACGTGCTACCTGAATAATAACTTGTTCCGACAGGCCGGGCATACCATATCTCATAATGTCAAAAAGAGTATGAGAAGATGCACTAACAACTGCAATCACGGACGTATCAATCAACGTTGAATCACAATGGACACGAAGCAAAGACACAAATGGACTGGGCATTGAATCTCTCAAAGGCTTCCTGAGGATGTTATATCTCCAAATAATCGCTCTTAAATGGTGATCAAGGCGTACATGGTTCATGAAAACAGGAATCAAGTTGACAAGCTGCTTTGTGGCATGATCCACATAACTTTTCAAACTTGATGGAACTGGACTCGAATTCTCCAAACGGGTGTACCAGTGCCACGGCATCTTTCTACGATACAGAAAGTGAACATCTGGCTCTGAAAGATTACTCATGTTCAGCATAGGAGAGAGGAACAACTGTTCCGCAGTTGCACGCATACTGGGCGTCGGAAAGAAGCACTCATTCATCAGAAAGACGAGTTCGTCATCACTCATCGTCGTATCCAAAGTTGGCATAGGACAGGCGTTCTCGGAATAATATTTGATGACCGCTGAATTCCATCGCTTACTTGTCTCCTCAGGAGTAGGAATCGTTCCGTTCTGCGCCGGAGTCAAATAAGGCTTGATAAAAGGCTCACCTTTGCACAGCTCCATGACCAAAACACCCAATGCCCAAATGTCAATGCTATTCCCAGTGGGCAGTCCCTTGATCTGCTCTGGCGACTGCACATACGATGTCGAACGGGATCCCCGATGACACTCCTGCGAATTTGCATCGTAATTGTCAGGAATCATCATCGACAACCCAAAATCACACAGCTTAAAGTGCGTTTCACGATTATTAATATCAGTGCCATAGACAAGTACGTTTTCCACCTTTACGTCTCCGTGCACAATGCGTCTCTGGTGCAGATGAGTCAGAGCGCTGAGTACAGCACGCACAATCCTTCGCATTGTGCTCTTTGGCACAGGCGTAAAATTTTGCGACTGGAGTGCATGAAAAACTGAGCTGTTGGCAAGATCCATAATGACATCCAAGGTCCACAAGCCACTTTGAATATCCACGTAACACATGGCACCATATCCCTTGACAATTGCTGGATGAGAGATTTTCATGAGCAGTCGGGCCTCATGGAGCAGGGGCAACTTGTTCCACTCTTGCTCTGTCGTGGGAATTGCTCCAGGAAAGAAAAACCTCGTACGCTTGACAGCATACTTGATGCCAGTCATACGATTCATCGCTTCAAAGATAGTTCCACTAGCGCCAGTGCCTATAGGCATGGTACCAATAATGTAGCTACGCTTGGGGTCCATCCCGATGGCCACATCACCAATAGATATGAACGGATAGGAATGCTGCTGCCACTGGGGAACATTCTCCAAAACAGCCTTCATAAATCCAGTTTCGAACAGATCACCCGTGGAAGGACGTCTCTCAGGATTGTGGGACAGACATCGGCGGATAAATTGCGCACGCAATTCATCGTGCACAGAGTCAATTTTGCTATCAATATAGAAAATGGTACTACCACGAGAAAAGGACCATCTGATAATTCCCGGTTCATGCTGCAGCTGTGTAGTGGCATAGTTTTGGTCACTCATCTCGCTGGCCTCAATTTTATCGCCAGTTAAATATAGCAGCAGTAGGCCCAGGCCCCAAATATCAGCCTTTTGAGTTGGAGAATACTCGCCACGGCTCCAAGCATCGACATGCTCAGGGGCAACCCATAATGGGACAGAAACCCGATTGGCAGCATCCAAATTAATCGGACTTGGAACTGTGGCATAGGAGAAACCATAGTGCATGGCGGCCATTCGCCACTCAGGCATACCAGAATTCAGACAATAGACAGCTTCAAGACCAATGTTGCCGTGTACACCATTGGCTCGGGTGTGAAAAGTGTGTAAATTGAGTAGAATCGTGTGGGCTAGGGAATCAACAGAGTAGGGCATTGTTGTCTGTCCATTGAATTGGCTTCGCAGTGTACTCACCCTGGATTCGTCAACTGCCAGCAAAATAGAAACACGCAAAGAGGATTGGTCTAATTCTGAGGGCCACAACATCACCTGAATGGGATGCACCATGCCCTCAAAGGCGTATGTCTGAAGCACCGTATTAATGAACATATTAACGGTCGATTCAATACTGGCATTATGAATCGCAAGTAGGGAAACACACACCACAAAGCCAGACATAATAGGCAAAATTCCAAACCAGATATTGCCAATAGGCTGTAGCTTAGTGGGAACACTGTGGGCAGATTCAAAAGAAAAATGGCCTAACTCTTGATAGTGGTGTTGCCTGCGACTCACTATTGTAGGCGCTACAATGGAGGGAAAATGCGGTCCAGAATCGACAGCCCTGGGAAGCATCTCTAGGAGCGGGTGCATTAGGATTGAGTCAAGCACGGCCATAATCGGGGCCTCTGCATAAAAGAGGTTACACAGCTGTTGCACAGTGTCCGCCATACTGTCTGTATGCATGGCCCAATAATAGAGCCAAGATGAAAGCTGAGGCAATACCGTCTCGTTGGCAGCGTCTATTGGGACAATATTGCCGATGGCCGGAATCACAACTGATTCACATAAGTTGTCCACTAGAACACTGGACCCCAACGTAAAGTAGGGACCTAGGAATTTTCCACAAAGAGCCAGATGCTTCAGAGCCTCAACCGTCTGGCGGAGGATGCGTTTTACGGAAAGAAAGAGAACGTCTTTTTGCGAGTACTTTAGTGTTTCAAACATGATACTGAGGGGCATCAATCCGGTGACCATACTAATGCCCAAAAGTGGTCTTTGCAAGACCACATGTGGCATGGTAAACTCTTTGTCAGAATCGACCATAACACGTCTAGAAATGAGAGGAAGAAGGGCCAGATGCGGCAGGAGTCCTTGGTAGATGGCAACAGCCTCGGAAACGTCTTCAGATAGAGTGATTACCAGATAACTGTGTGAATCAGCGCCGTAGGCATATCGAATGCCAGGGCAGACATCCAACGCCGACGGCAGAAAACGACACTGAATCCGATCATCGAATGTATTGGTGGGGCACATTTCCAAGGAAGCTGTCGATTCCGCTTCTGTAGAAATAGGACGCGCAGGAATCTTGTCAACATATCTACCATCAGAATCTTGAGTAGAAAAGGCACTTCCCTTCACAAAACACAAATTAAACAACATAGCAAGCAGGCTCAACAGGGACAGCATAGTGAAAGACTTTCGGCCGCACATCTCGGCAGAAGTTGGATGATAACGTAGCAACATAGCCATCAGCAGTATTTCTGCAGGTGGTACCCCGGAAAATATAACAATAGATATGGCCAGAGTGGAAGAGAAAAGCAATAGCATGTGGGGCTTTGGGGCACCATCCACCAGCTACAAGATTGAGAAAAATCGAATCAGGGAAATTGCCACTTTGCAGAATGTGAACGATCAGCGTATTTATGGGCTTCTGGTATCTATCAATTATGGAGTGGAAGAATATAAAAGACAATCACACTGTCGCATTTGGAGCTTGGTTGATGCGGACGCTCCATCGCTTCAGTCTTCTGTCCATGGAGCAGATACATTTTTACAGGGCACATATGCGTAGCGATTGCATTAAAGAGATTTTGCAAGTGCACATTACTTGTCCAAGCCTTTGTCCTGCCCTCTAACCTATCAGACCATTTTGACAGCCCAGGAATTACAGAAAGCCAATCAAACATAGAACCCAATCGTTCGTAAAATACATTGTCCTATATGAAAGTGCTACTAGTCATATGGCGTAGATGTGTGATCCATATCCAAACCTTGTCCATAACTCATCAAGTAAGCTATTCGAGAAAGCTGCATTCCGATTGGTTAAAACAGAAATATTTCAAATAGAACGACACTCTGGTCACTCACATGTCAACGGTACCAGCATGAAGTGCGCGACAAACGTATATATTATGTTAGCATTTTGCATGGCAACTACGCTCCTTAGAAGATTCTCTGATACTGCTTATGAATCCGTTCATAATGAAAGTACATTTTTCCTAGATGTGCCAACCAACGCGGCTGCACTCGCAACTATACCAACTGAAGAGATCAAGCTGGAATATGAGATTATAAACAAATCAGAGTATGAGACTTTATGTGTGAGTCGCATTGATGTAGAAGCCCTGTCTTTTATCACTTTCTAAGCTTTCTTGCCTCCATACTATGACTACTGATCTACAATCACCTTGGCTGTGTGTGGATTTTGAAAGTTAGCTTATACATATAACTCGGAGAATAGCATCTTTTCTATTTGCAGACGCAGAATCTTTCCAAAAAAATTTATTCCTAAATCAGATGCGGCATATTCAATCTCCAATTGACAGGAGAGATGGATGGCAACTACAAGCCATGATCAGCCGCTTCCGTTTGGTCTTCTGGGAATTCTCTGCGACATAGAGGACAAAAGCATCCGGCAAAGAGCATGGAGCCTAGACAATGACGATGTAAAATGTGACGTTTGTCTCCACAGGGTGCCTGGTACACATTGATGGGTACCTCTACTTCTTCATCATTCAGGGCCTCAAGGCAAATGGCGCACTTTTCCTCGTGGAATGGCAGTGTGGCCAGGGGTAAACGCTCTGCCAGACAATTTGCCATCCCATGTAGTCGTTCACGCTCCTCTCCTGTCATTGCCACCGTACCACATATCAAGATCTGGCCAATTGAGTGAGTTGATTTGTTGACTCTTGGCATATCTAGCCCATACTCGACTGCGTCCAGAACCACATTCATTGGTAAACGACATAACAGTTCCGCAGATATATCCAATCGTCCCGCCAATTTGAACAGCTGCTGTCCACTCATCGAGTGCCCAGCATGGTCAATTAAGTGAGCCATTGCCTTGTCCCTAGGATTGATTCCCTCTAAAACTACAGCCAAATCGCAGACAACTATAGGGTTCGTATCACCAAGGACACCGCGGTCGAATGCATAGCGCAGTGTCGGCCTATTAAGAGTCATCAGAGCCACAACAGTGATCAATGTAGGCATAGTCCACATCTGCCCATGCAGATAGACATTCTCGTCCGGAATTTGCTCGAGAAGATCCCATTTGTTCGAATGGCAGATGGCATTGACTGTGGCCACTAGCAACTGACCACGAATATCATCAGTGACAGGAAAGTGCAGAACTTGCATGTACTCGTACGCATATTCTCCACAACGACTACCACCTCTAACCTGCATTAGCTGAAGCAAGGCCAGCTCGTAGGCATGAGGAGCCGATTTGGCCACCAAGTCCATCATTTTGTGCACTTCGGAAATATATCCTCTACAAATCATTGGCTCATACATCTGAGACAATAATATGGATGACGGGATACTTTCCCCAGGACACTCATTCAGCAGATATTGAATGCTTTGCCAGTCTCCCATTTCACATGCCATGGTGATAGCCAAGATCCGTGTGTTAGCCTCTGATGAGTCCCATACCCTAATGGATTCTTGGATTAATGCGGAAGCCCAATCTAAATGGTGACTAGCCAGACAAATCTTAATGAAAAGCTTGTAGACGACCCTCCTTAGGGCCACCAGCTCATGGTCCCCGCTAAAAATAGGTAAATCACAACCCCCATCAAAGGCCAGCAATTGGGGAATGGCTTGCAATGACGCAGCCAATTCATCCTTTCTCGACTGATCCTCCTCGGTTGAGAATGTCAGCCATACAGGAGACTTGATAATTGCACCCAATCTTTTCAGGATATAATCATCATCTGGTCCAGTATATGACCACAGTAGAAACTCAAAAATCCGAAGGCAGAAATTGACAGAGTTTTCCATTACGCGCTGAATATATTCCCAGATTTCATCTGCATCGGACGACGCTAATGCTACTAGCATCTCAATCTTTTGATCACTAGACAATGGTCTCTTCAGCATCTCCAAGATAGTACTTGTGGTCTTGTCGAGCCATCCTTCCGCAATGACCCGGGCCCAGGGAGTCCGAGAATTGCTAAATGGTTTGCACATGTAATATACCAAAGATGTGACGGCATCTCTTTGCTGCCTGGCATGCATGCCGAGAGCCTCGACAAGAAATTGACCTTGAAGCATATCAGGCATCAATTTAACTGCGTTTAAAAACTCTTGAACACATCCAAGATGACCCAGTCGCCACGCACATTCGATGACTGCTTCGGTACGGAACTCACTATTCTGTATCAAATTTAGAAGAGGACAAACATTCAATACGTGCCCATTGCGGATCGCTAAATGCAAGGTCTGCAAGGTCAGATTGTCGATATCCATAACCTGCACTACACACTCACCCACTAGCATCATATAATAAGAATAGTTTCCGTTTAAAGAGCCCTTCCCTGCAGCCCATTCTGCTAGTCGACGTGCTTCCCTGGGATATTTTTGAATAGCCTCTTGGAGCGCTGTAATCTGATTTTCCTCATTAGGCAGTGTGATAATCTCTGCAAGGGCCTCGGCGAGAGGTCTCTCACAATCTGCTCCTGACTTATTGAGTAATTGACCCAATGTTGTCTTTGTTGATGTATCATGAACAAGTATCAACTCGGATGGATCCCAATTCTTACTGATACGGCCTCGTATGCATAGAAACTCGTCCATTAGCTGCACAAAGGTGATATAATCCCCACACTTCATTGCCTTTACGGCAAGCCCAATAATAGTCTTCTGAGGGGAAACTATCAAACCACGCGGTAATGAACAACCAAGGGCCACTGCAGCCGCCTTGATCACCGTGCGATTGTAATCTCTGACATCCGTTTCAACCTGTCGCTGCAACACAACAGAGCCATCATCATCACTGTCACTATCGGCCGGGGCAGTTGTTATTGGCGAGCACTCAACAAAGGAAAATCCACGCGACTCTAGATCCACTGACGGGCCAGAGATTGGCATGGATAGTCGCATGCGAGTGGCAGCATTGGTCACACTTGCTAGGATGAGAAAAAGGATGAATGTGCGCATAACACGTTGCTGACGGCAGTGTTTACACTCTGTCAGAGACTCCCGTGATTACCCCGGCAAATAGACATGTTTATCTTATATGACTGGTCCAGGGGTGCGCCCCAATTCCCCTTTTGGGACAACTAAGAGATTATTCATTGCCTGTACGTGACCCTGACTTTGATTGACCTTCAATATCTATCTATGGCAAAAGCGACTTTATATAAGCCACCTTATTGTTGTGGAAAGGCCCAACGGGTATCAAATGAAAATTTCGCTTTTTCGCCTAGAGCCATAATCTCAAATATGGTAGTAAGGAACTTGCTCATTAGCTCTCACGATTTAGACACGGCCGCATCTTCATGCGGCCTCTGCTGACCGAAAACAACCAATATTGTTAGTTGTTGGAAATTGGAACCTCGGAAAGGAGCTAAATGCGCATTACAAACAGCTAATGTGACTTTGCTTAAATCCCGCCCACGATCTTGCTTTTGCAAATGCTGCACCAATTGCACGCTCTAACGCCAAATCTGGCACTTATTTGTAGACCAGCCGTCAGTTTGAATACCCTGAGTTTGGGCAGCAAACGATTGCACTTTTCACATGCACACTGATTATAGAAACAATGCATTGTCACAATTGAAGAAGATAGTTCATATCCACACATATCTGTCCAATAAATAGAGACTCACAAGGTCACCTCTTCTAGGATGCATCACCTGAGATCACATTTTCACAATCCTCTTTCTCCAACGAGTCCTCTATGCCCCTTGGGTGACGACTCAAACATCAACCCCATATAAGTGCATACTCCATATCTACGGATATACAAGTATGTTGAGCAAACACACCAAAGAATGGCTGTCCACATTCAGCCTTCCGAATATGATGATACTCTGAGGAGCAATTTTGCATGACTCACGGTAGTGTACTGAACAATTACAAAAGCACCATTATCAATGGATAGATCTTCTCTCTCTCTCCCTCCTTCCCTCCCCTCCTCAGGAACCCGAGGTGCCCAGCATCTCGGCACTAAAGGCGCCAGTCAGAAAGGGATTATTGGTGGGGCCCGAGGAGACGGGCTTCAGGGACGATGGATCGATGCTGGCACCAAGGCCAAAGAGGAGGCCCTGGAAGCGCGGGCCCTCCAGGGGCTGCTGGTCGGCCAGATGCGTGACAAGAAGCTTGAAAAAGGCCTGGGACGTCAGGAGACTGTCGCTGCCCGCCTGGTGCTGCGTGCCAATGCGCACAATGCCCAAGTCGTCGGCAATCTCCTGGAGCCCGCCCTTGAGACCCTTGCACGAGCGAATCATCTGCTTAATGTCATAAAAGGATGGAAAGAAGACCCGTAGCATGGAAAAGAATTCGGCCTCATCTGCTGGCAATGGATTGCATGTGAGGACCTTAAGAAAGTAGCCAAAGTCGTAGCTGCTGTGAAATGTAACCCAATGGACATTGGGGAGGAGAACTAGCCCCGAGGTCATGATAAGCTCGCCGAAATGCTGCACATCAATGCCACGAGCTGCCAACTGGGCAAAGTCGATGCCTGAATTTGTCAACAGGTCAATTGAGTCCTGTGCAAATGTGTCCTCATCCAGACTAAAGGCAAAATTGAACTGCCACGTGCACACGTCCGGAGGCAGCTTTCCATTGCGATCACTGAGGGTGAGGCCCAGCTGTATGATGCGGAGCAGGTCAACGTTGCAACGCAGCGTCTGGTAGGCAAATTCGGATTGGGTACGAAAGTTGCCCATGGGTCGTGCCACAATGCCTGGAAACTCTGTGTCCATGGCTACAAAGGGATAATCCGAAATGAGCCCGCGAATGACGGCCATTTCCTCTTCCAGGTTGTCGGCCCACACCTCGCGTATCATGGGCGGGTGAGAGAAGGGAGGGGGGATAGAGGATGATGATCGATAGTGGGAGGCAAAATGAATTGTGCAGCCGGGGTAGTGTGCTGCAATTGGACAATTCCGCTGCACGGGGTGTAGTAAGCATACCACTACCATTCACCACCATTCACCACTATTCACCATTGTGTCCATTTTAGGTTATAGCACCGGTACCACTATTGCGCATTCCCCAATGGAAAACGAACAATTGGAACAATTGAGGGCGCTATATGAGACCACAACGGCCATTACATCGCGATGCTTTGAGGCGTGCACCAAGGGTGCCAATGCGCGGCTTGAGGATGGAGAACGGGGATGCATTACGAATTGCGCGGCCAACTTTCTCCACACCAAGCTGATCCTTGCCCAGCATCTGGTGGCCACTGCACGTGCACAACAACAATAGGAGATTGGTGATGATGATGATGATACAGCAGTATGGGACAATGATAGATAGCATTTAACCATGTATTCTCCTTTGGCCAATGGGATAATTTCGTCTTTGTTGTGACTGACTGACTGGCTGACATCCATCCATCCTATCACTATGGCACCTCCGCGCATCTACCAGTACAAGCTGGTGCTGCTGGGTGAGTCGGCCGTGGGAAAGTCCTCGTTGGTGCTGCGCTTTGTGAAGAATGCCTTTTCCGAGCATCAAGAATCAACCATTGGAGCAGCCTTTCTGACACAGACCATGCAAGTGGGCGGGGACACGCTCAAGTTTGAGATCTGGGACACGGCCGGACAGGAGCGCTATAATAGCCTGGCGCCCATGTATTATCGCGGGGCGCACGCAGCCCTGGTTGTCTATGACATTTGCAAGCACGACAGCTTTGAGAGGGCCAAGCGCTGGGTGGGCGAGCTGCTGCGCAATGCTGCACCCAACATTGTCATTGCACTGGTGGGCAATAAGACGGATCTGGGCGAGCAGCACCGCGAGGTGTCCTCTGGCGAGGGTGAGGCGTACGGGGCCGAGGCTGGGCTGCTCTTTGCCGAGGCAAGTGCACGCACGGGTGACGGCGTGGCAGACGTCTTTGCGGCGATTGCAGCCAAATTGCCCAAGGGTGAGGCCAACCTGGCCGGTGCCAGCAGCAGCAGCAATTCGCTTGGTGGTGCTGCACGGCGTCAGTCCCTCAACCTGGGGGGGGGCAGTAGCAGCATGTCCCGCGGAAGTGGAGGTGGATGTTGCTAGCAGTAGTAGTAGTAGGCATCACATCATTTGTATTGTATATGTGGGTGGGAGTGGCCACTGTGGATACACGAGTCATCTATATTCGGCACGGTGATGGCAATTGTGGTGATCACTATGATTATTATAATGATGATGATCATGATGATCATAATGATAATGTGCATATACATCATGCCGAATGTAAATGCATACTTGTATGCATAATGTGGATATCATGTATGCATCATAATGTATACCATGCATACAAGTATGCATAATGTGGATATCATATATCCATAATGTATAAAAGTATGCATAATGTGGATATCGTATATGCATAATGTGGATATCATGTATGCATCATAATGTATATATCGTGTCAATACGCACACACACACATTACCCAAATCTAGCACAGCACATAATCCTCGGGGTCATACATCTCACGCATCAGACGATACACGTAGGAGGGCGGGTGCCCACCCGTGTTGGTCACAAAGAGACTGACACACGAGGGCGGCACATAATCAAATTGTGGACTGACACCGTCCACCTGTGCCATCAGATCCCCATCAGAATATGGCAGAATGGCTGCAGGCGTGCCCAGAAGATTGAACGAGTCACTGTTCTCTGGATAAATCGGCGTCAGCTTGTAGAGCCCTGCAACTACACAGACCGGGATCGCATGCTGCTTGGCCGCATCCGCCAAGAGCTGCGTCCCTGCGGGACCAATCAAACCGCCATTAGCGGTGACTGCATGGCAGCCAATAAAGACGCGATTTGCGCGACCCATCATGGCATAGATGGCTGCGTCGCTAATCAACAACGTCTCCACCCCCGCCTCGGCTAGGGTCCGTGCCATACGGTGACCCGCCAGCCCAGGACCCCCCTCGGCAACAATCACTTGGAAGCGTCGCTTGCGCGCCGCAGCCAGTAGAAAGCGCTCCACGGCACCAGAACGACCAATGGTCATAACAACGTCCTGCGATTGCACATGCTCCACAGCCTGATGGGACAGCGTCGAATAGACACCATCCAACTCCTCAATGATCTCGTTGACCCCCTGGATCACCAACTGCTTCAGGGGAAAGCACTGACGACTGTAATCTGCCGCAGGCGCCATACCTTCGGCCAACATGTTGAACATGCTCGAGTCGCCCGCCATCCGCGACGTGCTCGTATTGGACACGGATCCACCGGAAAGGGAACCCACCGAACTATTGTTGGAAATGGATCCGTTCGGCTCCAAGGCTCCCCCCACCACGGCCCCACGCAGATTATTGCCATTATTATCCTCCGTATAGGGCGACGCAGCCTCGGCCATTGAATGTCGATATTCTTCACGTATCAGGTGTAACACTCTGCGAACAACATTGCCCACGGCAAATTCAACCGGCTGTGCACGTACCAAACGCACAGCAAGCTCCCGGATCGTGGCTATCAGCACGGCAGCCGTGCCCCAACGCGAGTTGCTAATGACGGTTCGCAGTAATTGCGCCGTCTCCAGGGCCGTCTGGTTTGAGCCAAACACTTGGCGTCGCTTCAGCTGCGACACAAATTGGTCCACACTCTGCAAAGAGGCGCCCCCGCTCATAAAGGGCAAAGAATAAAGAACAAAGCAAAGTGCTATGTAAGAGGAGGATATTTCTTCCCAATGGCCGGGGATCCTACAATTATATATATATATATACACATGTCCCACCATAATAGCAACAGCGGCAGTCCAGCAGATGTCTTTGCACGATTAAGGAGGAAAGGCCATCGACCAGACTTGCCCCTCAATACCCTTGATAGTCAAGATACCCCGTGCACCACAAGTGCAGTCGGTACGAGTCCACGTCTATCACTGCGTCGTGCACCGTCCACGCCGGACATCTTTGATGTATCATCCATCCTTGCCAAGGGTGATACAGACCGGAGCAAAGACAACAATGGCCCCTCCAATACTAGAGGAACCCCACCAACCTTGGCTATGAGAAGCACCATATCTGGAAAGGCTACGCCCATTATATCTGGAAATAATTCTACACCTATTCGCATACCTGGAAATAATGCTACATCCACCATCATATCTGGAAATGACATTCCACCAATAGTATATTCCCGAAGAACCATACATGGCGATCCCCATACCCCCATCATACAGAAAGAATGTAGAATTGTCCCCATGTACAATTGGGGCATCAGATTATTGCAGATGCGAGACCGTATGCATCATGCTGCAACCCACCATCCTGCACGAATTGCAATCTCCCCCGATTCAATCGAGATCTTTGCCAGGGACAGGAGCACCCCCGTAACCCACGAATGCATCATCCCGTGCGATTGTGTGGTGCACGCGTCCGTATCCATTTCAGCCTTTGAATGCATTCTCGACTTTTTCCTCTCCGATCTGCCCCAGTCTCTGAGGCTTCTGATGCAGTACGGCGACAATGAGTTTCCCACGCCTCTGCGTGTGGCCCTCCATCCAACTTCCTCCCTGGAGCGTGTCACCCTGCGGGAGAGTCTCATAGCAGCCTTTGGAAACCGCATATACAGTTGCCGTAGAGCACCCGCCTTTAGTGACCACTTCAAAAATGACAATAATGTCAAGCGTCCCCGAATCTTGCCCAATGAGGACTACGATTCTCATGTACGAATTATAACGGATCCAGCCGTCGTGGTGCACAACAACAGTCCCAATGCACAGAGACCAGGTGACCATGCATCGCCCACTCACAATGCAGTAGTGTCTTCACACACACTGCTCTTCAGATATCCCTTTGGAACTACAGATGCAGTCGCCATTACCAATGGGGATCTTGCCTGTCTTCCAGAGGGCGTTTACCTCAACGATAGCATCATTGACTTTGATCTCAAGCGCACCTTGGCCGCTGCCAATGAACGCTGGATGGCCTCTGGTCTGTCACATCGAGTCCACATCTATAGCTCCTTTTTCTACAGCCGTCTGGCAGCAGCCAAGCACTCTCAAAGACCCGCAACGTCCGTTGACATTTTTGAAAAGGACATGGTACTTGTGCCCATATGCGAGAGCCAGCATTGGTTTCTGGCCCTCCTTTGGAACCCCGCACATGTCCTCTGTGAAAGCGATGCAAGTGCTGGCGACATTATTGCTTCCACCCCTGACAATGCAAACGATCCAATTGATGTGTCCAGCGGAGAGGACAATAACATTGATGATCGCAACCCTACCACCACAATTGTCATTTTTGATTCGTTGGGGAGCCGGAGCAGACGTGCAGCCATTGAGCGGATGCGTGTCTTTCTCGAGGACGAGGCCCTTACCAAATACGGGATCCAATTGTGCCGCAGATCCATACCTGCCATCTATGCTCGGGTGCCGCTGCAACCAAATCTCACCGATTGCGGGTGCTTTCTCCTCGAATACGTGGAACGTCTCCTTGCCGATCCCATTGGGATCACGCGGCATATCTTTCAGAGGGAGGACCTTTCCGCATGGTTTCCCCCCGAGGATGCTACCCTTCGGAGACTGCACATCCGCTTGCGGATTGAAACCCTCCAAGAGCAATATGCCAATATGTATGGAAAGGCACATTGCGAAATGTCTGCCCAATCCAGCGACATTGAGGAGGTCTCCGAGGCAGACTACCTAAGTGCTCGTAATGTCACTGGCTAGCTAGGATCTTGGGAGAGGGAAAGTCGCACCATCGTTGGTCTCCCATGGGCACATGCTGTCGGATGACGACATTGTGCCAGGGAGGTGATGATCCAGACTAATTCCTCGACACGTGTAGATCTCGTCACGGGCACCGCCCCACGACATGCACGGGAGCGCAGTGTCCTGTCGATCCACATTGGATCACTCGACGCTCTGCACCGATTGATACACTCAGTGTCCAGATGGTTGCATTGCTTTAGATCTTGCAAATGATCATGGACCATCGCCTGGAGCATCTCTAGACGCACACGCTCGTGTGCTGCATGCTGGTCAACAATGTAGACGGCACCACCATTTTGGAGGGCCACAAGGGCAAAGCCATTTGCAAAGACACCCACCAAGCGAAATCTTGCCCTCCCAAGTTCCCCCAGATCAGACTCCATGACTGCGTGTGAATATTGAATGTTTAAAAGGAGAATTTATCTGCCCACACATCAACTCACCAAACAACTCATCTGCCGAATGCTGCTCTACTGCTATTGGCTGAATCAAAACAACTAGAAAAGGGTGAGAAGAATACCCCGGTCAATCACGTGTCAACATTGCCGTTATGAAGTGCGCAACAAACATATCCATTAGCTTGGCCTTTTTTACGGTCACCGCTCTCCTCATAGCATCTTCTCATGCTGGGCGCCTATCCATTCATAGTGTGGCCACTGCCACGTCAGATGGGATGAACAGCACGGCTACATCCGCGACAGAGTCAAATTCAGAAGGTGAGCAGGAAGAAATGTTTCCAAACAAACCGAGGCCTGAACTTTTGTGCATAGATGGAGTCGGTGCTACAGATTTGACCACTGCTACTGGGCCTATTGGTGCAGAAATGGCATTACACTCCTTGGAGTGGGTACCGGGCTTGAAAGCAAATGTAAAAGATCCGTATAAATGGGACGACGCCACATGCTCAAAAGATCCCACAATGTTGGAGAATATGCTCGGCTTCTGCAGAGGCCGTGAGAGAAAGTATGCCCTTCAAATTCGCCAGGCATCTCGGGCGGCCTGGCGCGCAAAAGAATGGGGAAATCTTACCAAAATCATTGAGGCCATGTGCATGAATCTTGGAAAATTTGAGTCAAACATTTCTCGTCGCATCCGTACGGCTCTGAACCATACCAATGCGCCATATCTTGCGGCAATATTAGAAGGTATGGCTGGGAAGATGGACGAGATGCCCAAAGGTGTTGGTATGGCTTTGGCAAATACTGTGATCCTTGGACCCGAGGATTATCCAGGATGTGCTGAGAAGATCCACAAACATATCACTCATGCTGGGTTAAAGGAACTCAGTCTAATTGCAATGAAGGAAAACAGAGAGGAGCGTCTGGCTGCATTGGCCGTGTGCCTCAAACACAAAAGAAATTGGCCAGAGCATGTGATTGAAGAAATGGCCCAGCTCACTTATGAAGATGGAGAATATCACATTCTGGAGCTACTTTTGGAGATGAAGCCAAGTAATAGGGAAGATCTGTACAATCAGTCTGTGGAATTGCTTCATCTGGATATCTTGCATGGAAATTTCGACAATGTAAGTAAGCTGATCCGCATATTCAATATCCCCCCTGCCAAAGTTCATAGCGCCTTAAAGCATGCTGTTAGAAAGTGTTTGGTGGATCACGACGGTCCAGTGGACTTGGGGAATATCGTCACATTCATAAACAGCGATCCTCAACAACACAAGCTCGCAGTGGATACAGCTCTGAGAGGACTTGCTCCAGAAAAGATTGCCAAATTGGGCGCAGAGGCTCTGAAGCGCTACAAATTCTTCCAAAATTGGATCATTGCAGTGAATGCTCGCCAAGGGAAAAGGAACCCTGAAATGCACAATGCACATTGGAATATTTGCCACCCAATGGCAAGGCAAGAACTCGATATATGATGCATCAATGCACATTGCCTTGTGAAAAGAGCTTGTATCTAACCCCCCCCACCCCTTCGATGGAGCGGCCTCTCCTCTATAAATATGTCTTGACATAGGTAAGACCAACAATGACTTGCCAGTCCCCACAACGGACAGGCTAAGAGTTTGAATCCATGCTGTGCTTTAAAAAAGTCTCCAACGTGATTGATTGGGCACATTTTTAAAGCGGATCTGCCCAATGAAAGTGCCTCTGAATCAGTCACACTATATGGATGTAGTGGCACCCAAAAGACCATACCATTACCGTAACTGGGTGCCGTAGGCTCACTACCTGTCGAGGCCTTGCCTTGTTGAAATTCCTTTATGACGTGATCACGTCACATCAAAAGATATTTTCCAAATGCACTTGTAAGCACACAGATCCAAGCTCCTAATTTGCCCGTATTGGACCCCATTATTAAGCCATTTGCAGTATGATCATAACTAAAATTGACTCGTGTCGCAAATAATATTCAATATAAAAAACATGCTATTGAATGTACTTGTCCATAAAGGCACGGTGCTTGTCCGATCGCTGCGAGTCATTAATGAACCGTTTGCCCTTGGTGCTATCAGTTGACACTGCAGTATGTGATGATGTGGAAAGAGTATCATCCCTTCGTCCAAAGACTGTGTTGTCGTTCCACGAGGAACTAGATTCACTGCCTCCCTTTGATAGGAGCGGGTTGCTTGCGAGGATCCTCTGTTGGTGCTCCAGCTGTGCGGCCTCTGCTGCATCCAGACGCTCCCCACGCACCGTCTCCAGCTCCCTTTCCAGTGCAATATCGTCACACGACTCGTCAAGGTCCCCAGAATCATTGGAATCCTCGGAATCATCCTCAGAATTATTGCTATACAGGGACGATTCGTCATCGTCCTTGGCACTGCTGCCCAAGATGCGGGCAGAAAGCTCGTCCTTGGTGGCATCCACAGCCCTTGCACGCACCTTGAGTGTCCCATGCGAGGGTTGGTCCCTGACACTCGTCTGAAAGGTTGGCTCCCGGGCGGTGCCCGCTGCATGATTCCAGGCTGGACGGGCCGACCCAGACATAGTTGAGATTAGCTTATGATCCAAACCCCGGCAAGCGGAAACAATGACCTGATAATAGAGAGATCATCTTTACAAACATGGAATCCCCGCAATATATATAACATATAGATATCTTCTATACCTGTATATGCGCTCCTCGGGAATCAGACCCACAGTAATAAATTGGTGTGTGTGTGTGTGTATATTAGCATATATGATCTCCCTCCCTTCTGACCCAGTATCATAGCCCAAGCCGTGGGACACTGCCATCATCACCATTACTACTATGCGCGTGTTATGCAATAATATCATATATGTATATCTCGTCTGTCATTAGACGGCAGGAAGATAGTCCATGTCCTCGGGAATCTCAAATTGCGTGCAAAAGTCGCTGCGGGCCACGCCAAAGGCATTGGCACAATGCGACTGCAGCGTCATAATCTGATCGGTCCAGCGATCGGCTGCCATGCGGGCCACCAGCAGCTGCCGCTTGTTCTCGGCAAAGGCCGCAGGATCCATTTCACGCATCGAGGCCAATTCGCTCATCAAGGCTGCATGACGCGTCTGGGCTGCAGACAGACGAACCGTCAATTCGTCCCTGGCCGGCGAGGACTCTTTGCCAAGGGATGCCGTTTCAGCCTGCTTTTCCAGATCTGCCCTTTGCAAGGCCAGCTTTGCAATCTCCCCCTGCATGGTGTCACGACGGGCCGCTCTGGTGCGCACCGCAGTGCTGGGAAAGCACCAAAAGTAGTTACTCTGACCCACACGCTCGCTGCAAATCAGACGGTCATCCACCAGTGACTGAATCACGTCCTTGACGGCCTGGGATACAATGCCCTTTTCCTTGGCAAGCATCTTTTCCAGCTCACGCAGCATGAAAAATTCACGCTTCTCCATCAAAAAGTCCACAGCGCGCTTGCGCTTCTCCTCGGCCGACACTGGCTTCTTTCCCGCCATCACCCAAAATAATGCAATTTGCTTTTCCCACTGGCGATTTTAGGGTACAGGCGGAATTTGAATTTCCAAAATATGTTTCTCCGCCGCCTGTGGAACATAGCAACAGTGCAGCAATCCTCCAATGCAGTTCGCCATTACAGCACCATCGGCAATGCTCCCCCCCCCGCCCTGACCCCCTGCAATAATACTATGCCACTGGTGGTGCCACAGAATAGCGCAGAATATGTGACCACCACCATGGACAAGATCATCGGGTACATTCGTGCAGGAAGCATGTGGCCCATGACCTTTGGACTGGCCTGCTGTGCCGTCGAAATGATGCATATGGCCGTCAGCCGCTACGATCAGGATCGCTTTGGGATCGTCTTCCGTGCCAGCCCCAGACAGAGCGACGTCATGATCGTTGCAGGGACCCTCACCAACAAAATGGCCCCCGCCCTCCGCAAGGTCTACGATCAGATGCCCGTTCCACGCTACGTCATCAGCATGGGGAGTTGCGCCAATGGCGGGGGCTACTATCACTACTCGTATTCGGTTGTTCGCGGCTGTGATCGCATCGTGCCCGTCGACATTTATGTTCCGGGGTGTCCACCCACAGCAGAGGCCCTCCTCTACGGCATCCTGCAGCTGCAGAAAAAGATTCGCCGTGCCCGCCCCACCACCTTTTACTTTCGCCGCTAGTCCGTCGGGATCCACAGACAGATGCACATATTATGCAGAAGAGTGCAGGAAGAGTGCAGGAACAAAGTCAAACATGGAGAGTGAGTATAGGAACAAATGTGTACACATGTCATCACATCACGTCACGTGGGACCGGGACCGACAAGGGCAAGCTGATCATCCTTGGATTGTACAGCACGACGCAGGGCCGCGTGTAGGGCCAGCCCGTGGCGTACATGATTGTATACAGAGTGCCATGCCATCTGCGCACGTGTCGTATGCACCAGGGACACGTGCACATCCGAGGCATCGGATGGCGTCGGATAAATGATAGCCTCGGAAAGGACCCTCGACCCCAGCCAGCGGAGTAGAAAGGCTACTGGGAGGCAGGCAAGCCCCAGTCCTGCACAAATGGCCCAGCTAATGGGATCAAGGGCCTCAGTACCAAAGACAACTCCACCCCATTGCACCAGGACCGCTTGCACCGCAAGGGATCCCACCCAGATGCACAAAAAGATGGGATTGGATTTCAGACCCGCAAAGGGATTCCCCCGCCAATTGACCCCAAGCACACGACAATTGACCTCGTTGCACAGCTGCATTAGCACAAACGAATGAAAGACCATGGTACGCCAATAAACGGTCATACCATCACCATCACCACCACTGTTCCCAGGACCATAGACGGCCCAGAGACACACAAGCAACACCACCAGACACTGGTACAAAGCCATGCCGGCAATCATAAATCGCATTCCAGACGTCAGCAACGGGGCCCTGGGCGGCAGCGGGGGACGAGAGAGAAGATCGGGCGTGGGCGGGTCCGTGGCCAAAGCCAGGGCCCCAAAGGTGTCCATGATCAGATTGAGCCAGAGCAGCTGCACCGCCCCAAGGACGGCCTGTGTTGCCACAATCGAACTCACGGCAGCAATCAGGACGGCAGCCACATTGACCGTCAATTGAAACTGCAAAAAACGCTGCACCGCACGGCGAATCGCACGACCCCAGCTGACCGCCCGCACAATGCTACCAAAACTGTCATCCAACAAGACAATGGTGCTTGCCTCACGGGCTGCCTCCGTACCACCCGGACCGCCCATACCAAAGCTGACATGGGCCGCTCGCAACGCAGGGCCGTCGTTGGCCCCGTCACCTGTGACGGCAACAATCTCCCCCGCCGTAGTCAAGCGCTCCACCAGGAATTGCTTATCCAGGGGCGTTGCCCTTGACAGGACCTGTAGACGGGATAGTACCCCATTAGAGGTACTGTCGCTGTCGAGGGCCCGCCGCAGGGCCATGCCACCCTCTAGGACTAGACCACCAGAGGTCAGGATGCCCGCTGCACGAGCCACACTGCAGGCTGTCGTTGTTGCATCCCCCGTTACCATGCGTACAAAGATGCCTGCCCTGTGACACTCGTCCACGGCCCCACGCACCTCCTCCCGCAGCGGATCCACCATCCCAAAGAGGGAAACCAGTGTCATTTCACTACACTGATTGCATGGATCTAGTTCATCTTTGAGTGGACGATATGCCAGGGCAATCGTGCGCAAGGGAAGCAATTGATCAGTGTCCGACTTGCCACTGCTCCAATCATGCAGCAATCGCACAAGGCCACGTCGGTTGCTGTCATCCATGGGAATCAATGTCATCTCCCCATTGACAATTGCAACATAGCTGCTACATCTGGCCATAATCCACTCGGGCGAGCCCTTGCAATGCAGGGTGATTGCACCATTATCACTCTGCCGTACCGCAGTGCACATGTACTTGCGTTCAGAGGAAAAGGGCACCGTGGCCAATAGTTCAAATTTGCCTCGCAGAGATTCAATCTCCCTCCATCCCAAGGATATGCCGCCCTCAAGTCCCCTCACAAAGACATGGTCCAGGAGGGCGCATTCAGTTCCAGAGCCCACAAAGCATCCGTGCCCTGCATCCACAAAGGCCGTCGTATTTAAGGCCACTGCTTCGCGCACCATAGAAGCCAAGGCCTCTGAGCGACAGGAGCACACGTCAGAATCGCATGTATCACCACCATTGGAGCATTGGACAACCGTCATGCGGTTCAATGTCAATGTGCCCGTCTTGTCCGTGCAAATGGTTGTGGCCCCACCCATCGTTTCACAGGCCGCCAGAACACGAACTAGATTGCCGTCCCGCAGCATCTGCGTCGTGGCATAGGCCAGGGCCACGGTCACAGCCATGGGTAGACCCTCGGGCACTGCAACCACCACCACCGTCACCACCTCAATCGCAATGTGGAGCATCCCATCCACGGACCAGGTTCCAAAGAAGCTGGTACGGATGAGTAATGCTACAAGCAACATTCCACCCACAACGAGTCCCGTCATTGCAATCAGATCTGCCAAACGATTGAGTTGCAATTGGAGGGGTGTCAGTGCGTTGATACCTTGACCCCCACTGCCCATCGATTGGAGCATCCTCCCACTCTGGGATTTGCCTCCAATTGCAACAATCAGAGCCCTTGCCCGCCCATCAACTATTCGTGTGCCACTAATTACAAAGGGAGAATCCTTATCCTTTGCCACGGCGTCACTTTCCCCCGTCATGGAGGACTCGTCGCAGAGGAGTCTGCTTGACTCGCAGGACAACATGATACCATCTGCAGGACAAATGTCGCCCGGCCCCAATCGCACCACATCCCCCACCGTCAGATCCTCACCTGGAATCATTTCAAATGGAGAGATAATACTGCCACATTGTGCCTTGCCCCATGCAGATTGCACCGGGACGCGATTGAAGCGGGCACCGCGGCGAAAAAGCGATGCGAATTGGCGATCACGATGCCACTCATTTCCGGCATTGCCCGCAATGACCATCAGGACGGCAAAGGCTATTGCCGCACCCTCCACCCAACCATAGCTACCTTGAATCAGGGACACAATAATGGAGGCAAGGGCTGCAGCCGTAAGCAACATCATAGTGCGATCCGTCCACCATGCACGCCACAGAAGCAAGGGTAGCGATGCATTCTTTCGTGTGGGGCAATGGTTACAACCAAACAGGCGCAGTGCCTCTTCCCTGTTGGGCGCCGCCGTGTAGATGCGGTCTATTACGGTATCCACATTTTCCACTCCCTCATCCCACCTTTTCTCCTCCACCAGACGACAGAGCAATCCCGCCAATTCGTCCGACTCATCCATAAAACAATAAACTTAGAGTCCTACCATAAAAGGACAGAGGGTGCACAGGACATGCAAAGGTGAAAATGGCCTGTCAGCCTCCAAGGATGATGAGTCAGGAGTTCAGATGTATGATCTTTCTTTGAAAAGCCCTTTCAACGCAATCTCTTTATGTATGTACCCTTTCAAGAAGAATCTATTCCAGAAACAGAATATCCTGCTGTATTACATTGGCGCTGATGAATAATCTACTTATGACAATGGTGCATTGCCTTTTGTGGCTCCCTTATTAACATCGTGTGAGTAATATGCAATTACCTTGGTTGGCAAATATTATAAATCATTAAGAAGAAGCAAGTACCTTTTTTAGAGCAGATGAACTGTTGATTAGACAAAGGGAGGATAGATCTTAGACACATATATCAAGATGTTTTTTGGGAAGAGAAACCATTACATTCCATAGGGGGAGACTGGATAAAAACTCTTCCGATCAGGCAGTGCGTTGGCAGATCATATATTGGATTCTCACCCTGCAATTGAGTGGCGCAAATTCAAATGTGCATCACGCACTTTGGCATCCTCTTTCTTTTGGCGAGATTCCTCCTTGGCAACCCAATTCTGAAACATTTTGTAGCGATGCTTCTGGGACTTTGTGCCAAATTGATCCATCCGTTCCTGAGTAATCTGTCCCAGGGCTGCATCCACCGCAAGCCTGTACTCTCGGGGATTGTTGCCCAAGAGCCGGCAAACCGTCTCCGAGATCTCAACCAAACCTGGGCAGGTACACTCAACGGTGCTCCTCAAAGCGTTATGAATTTCAACAGCATGGTCCAAGAACTTGAAAATACGATCTGGCGCTTCGGACGGACCGTGATCAATACACATCAGAATGGCTTTCTTCAAAGGGGCATGGACGTCAGCAGCGGAGATATCGAATATCCGGATTAGCTCATTCACTCTATCGAGATTCTCACCTGAGATACGCGCCCAAAGGTTGCCAATAGTCTGTTTACGTAGAGCATTCTTGTTACTCGGCTCCACATTCAAGAGTAGCTCCATGGTGTGATAGTTTGTCCTGCCAGCAACGGTCTGGATTGCCCTTGTGATTGCATTTGACATCCACTCTTTTCTGGGCATGGGATTGATGTACGTAATCAAATGCAGTCAGACGTTGTTCCTGCTCTTCAATCATCGCAATTGCACTGAGCTCTCTCAATTCAATATCCGTGACGCTCAGGCTGATCTGCTCAGCAATCTCTCGATAATACTTGGGTTCTGTTACTGCAAGGGTTACAAGAAGTGTGCCAATGATTTCAGGCATCTGGTCCATCTTCCCAGCGATAGCTTCCAATATTGGTACAAGGGATGGAGCATACTCATCTCTCATAATATCCCTCTCAAGCATGTAGAAGAGCGTCCATTTGAACCGGTCAAGATCCATGCACATGGCTTTGATGATTTTGGCAAGGTTTGACCATTTTTGTGCGTAGCAGACCGCTTTCAAAACACCGTTTAGTTGCTCAGCATACTTTTCCTCGTGGCCCCTGCAGAGCCCAAGCATCCTATCCAATATAGTAGAGTCATTAGAACGTACAGCAGCAAGATACCATTTGCTAGACTCTTGCATATCTGCTTCTAAAATTGGCGGTGCCAGGCTACAATCTTGCGATGGCACTTCTCCAATACTAACCGTATCTGTGCGTGAATGTCCAACCCCTTGTATATTTGTCGTCTCATACTCTTTACTCTCTTCAGTTGGAACTACTGTGGCTGCATCTACATCAATCACTCCATCTCGACCGGATATGGCCCCATCATGAATTGGTAGACGTGCGGCATCAGAAAATGTCGCAAGGATGGCAACGGCTACAAAAAAGGTTGGCACTATGGATACGTTTGTTGCACATCTCATGGCGGCAGTGTTAACACGTGATTGGCCGGGGTACAGCTCTCCAACTTCTAATCGGTCTAGGTCAGTTAATAAGAGCATGATGTTCCCTAAATAGTCCATTTGGTGGGCAATGAGCGATGTTTGGACCAGCCTGCGTGTTTGCTCTATGGTATCATGGCGTTTATTGGATTCTGATATCCACTAATCAAAGCAACTACCTATCGGCCGCATTAGAATGGGGAATCCTAAGAGATCACGCCGTTGTAGCTGCATTTATCATCTACACCAGTGCAATGCAGCAGGAGCCTTTGATTGCCGCACAGACTCGCTTTGAAAAGATGTCCATGTGTTGTCGTAAAGTGCGTGGAAAAAGCTTTCCAAAAGCTCATTACGAGGTCAGGCTCTTGACCTGTCCATTGGACCTATCGAGTTGGTTTTGGACCCATCTCTATCAAATCATTTTTACTGATAAAGAGAAAAAGCATTCCATCACATTGGGGGATTTGTGATTAAAAAACTCTTCTAATCAGGCAGCAGCCCATTGCTGGATCATATCAGATTCAGACTTATGGTTGGATCTCACAGGACCATTTAAAAAGCATGCCTCACGCACTCTGATGTCTTCCTCCTTTTGGCGAGATTCCTCATTGGTAACCCAATCCTGGCATATTTTGTACAAGCGTCCCTGGGTTGCGTCAAATTCTGCAATCCGTTCTTGAGTAAATTCTTCCAGGGCTACATTCACCGCAAGCTTGTACCCTTGAGGCTTGTTTTCCAAGAAGTGTAAAATATTATCCAGGATTGCGGGCAAGACAGAATCCATACTCCCAACGATGTTCCACGGGGCATTCCGAGCCTTAGCAGCATTGTTTAGGAACTTGAATATACTATCCAAGTTTTCAGTTAAGCCATGCTCAATACACTTCCTAATGGTCTCCTTCAAGGGGTTATGTACTTCAGCAGCAGAGATATCGAATATTCGAATCAGCTCATTTGCTTGATCAAACTTTGCACGCAAGACATCTGATAAAATCTGAAACGCGAGCCAGCCGCGTATATAATCCGTGTTCCTTGGCTTCATCTCCAAGAGCGCCTTGAGAGGGTGATATTCATCTTCGTTAAGCATGAGCTGAGCCACCGCTTCAATAATACCCTCTGGCAAATCCTTTGTGCGCTTGAGGAATGCAACTAATGCATCTAGACGTTCATCTTTGCTCTCAGTCATTGCAATTTCACTAAACTCCTTCAGTCCAGCATGTGTGACATTTTCATGGATCCTCTTAGCACTCTCTGGGTAATGTTTTTGTCCAACTACAATAAGCTCTGCTAGAACTCTGTAGGTAATGTCCGGGATCTGATCCATCTTTTCAGTAATACCATCCACTATTGCTGCAAGATATGCGTCATGTCGGAATATCATGGCATTACGGACGTTATAGACAATCTCCCCTTTAAATCTGTCGGGATCCATGCACATGGCCTTGATAATTTTGGAAAAGCTCTCCCATTGTTCTTCCAATTGGGCCTCCCAAGCGTAGTTACACATCTCACGAGCGTACCTTTCCTCATGGCCCTTGCAGAGCTCGAGCATATGATCCAAGGTAGTAGGGTCTGTTGAAAGTATGGCAGCTCTCCACTTGCGCCCAGACTGCATATCCGCTTCTGTAATCAATGGGTACTCTGAAGGATCCAATGCGCTATGCGTGGATAGGCGGCCAGCAGCAGAGGACGTCACAAGGAGAGCGGCAGCTGCAAAAAAGGCTAAAACGATAGATACGTTTGTTGCACACTTCATGTTGATAGTGTTTACACGTGACTGGCCGGGGTGCCACCCCAGTATATAGCCTTTGTATTTGGCCAATTAGAACATGGCATTTGCCAAACAAATTTTTAGCGAGCAACGAACAATGTTTGGGACGACATCTTGCATGTTTACCCTATGGTGTCATGGTAATGACTTGACTTTCGGTATCCAATAAACACTATGCCCATTAATGTATCCCGCTAGATCACCCCTACTGCTTCAACCCCGATAAGTTTCCAATCGATAAGGGTAAATGATTTAAATATGTTTCTCATGGAACAGGTGCAGCGCCAGATTCTGGCCACGCTACTCTTTCAGAGCCGCTTCCATGCGGCCACACGTCCAGCCATGGACGTCCTTGTTGAGGTGCTTGACGAAATTCTTCTTGCGCTGCTGATGCGTCTCACAGACCTTGATGGCGTACGCTATCAGAGCAGGTCGATTGAGACTGCACCCGGTAGCCCCACCACCAGTGACAATATCTTTGAGACAGTTGCCCCAATGAGAATATTGCACCTGGCTAGGGAACTTGCCGGACCACAGGCAGACATTATCCAATATCTGCGAGGCCTGCAGCGCATCTCACGGCCCCTGTCCTCGGTAGAGGGCCCCAGCTTCATGGAGGAGCGCGGACTCTTGCCACTGGGCGCCATCCTGGTGCAAAGCGCCCGTAATAGTTGCAGTCTCCTTGCCATTGAAGTGGACGAGGAGCAGCCCCTGGAGGAGATGATGATGATGATGGAGCAATCAGTCGAACCAATTGAACAGATTGAACCAATTATTCCCATATCCCCGGAAAGGATAGACTCGGAGCCTAAAAAAGTAGAAGAGGAGGACCACCACCCCACCAATGGGACATTGGATACACACGCTGATACCACCGAAATGAATGATACCACCGCCGAGCCGCGATCAAAGACCAGACGGGCATCAGGGTCGCGGGGACGTCAGCGACGCTGAATGCAATAAATTTATACTATCAACACCCCCACCACCAATGCAGTGTGCTACTACTACTATTACTATTCTTGCTGGGGAAGAACCGCTACCTCCAGGTCAAATTGTTGATCCGCACCAGCATAGCAATCGCACACAAGATACATACGAAGCTTGTGCGGACCCACAGCATTGGGGGCTGCAAAGTCAAGACTCAATTGCATGGCACCCCCAGAAAGGGTAAAGCGCTTGATGCCCAGGAGGGTGCGGTCCGCCGGATTGCCCACTAGCAGCCACCAGCCCTCGTCCCGCATGGCGGGGAAGCGTGGGGCCACGGCCGTGCGAGCAAGACCTCCACTGCCGTTCCCATTGCTCTCATTGTCGTCATCCGAGGACAGAGCAACCTGAACGGTAAAGTCCCCACCAAGGGGCACACATTCCATGTCCAGCGAATAGGAAGCCTCCACCACAGGATACGCATTGACAAGGGCAGCCGCCATGCGACGCTCCACAGACGTCAGAGGTAACTTGCCCAGAACCTCTGCATCCACATCATACACGGAAGAAATCCCCAGCTCAACAACAGCCATCTCCAGGGCCCGGGCATTGTCCAGAGCCTGCCGCAGCGGGGGGTCATTGTCCCATACAGCCTGCACCAGCATCTGGGAGACCTCCATGGCCGCCAGGGCTGCAGAGAGCCAGCCCAGGGAGGCGAGCACATCCACAGCAGCATGCACCACCGTTAGGGCCCGTGGAAGCAGCGTCTTCTGCTGCAAGACAAGCACCCCCTCCAGGGGTTCCCGCATCAGGTGCGCCTGTAGCAGCAGATTGGTCCTCAGATGCGGGTCAGTCAAGATCCTCGTGCGTAGCACATTCTGCGTAGGGCGGTGCGGCACCCGCTGTGCCAGTTGCCATACGGAGCTCGACTCACCCAGGCAAGGATTCAGTAGGGATTCCTCCTCAACAAAGTCAGGCGACTCGCAGGGTGCAATCCACAGCGAATCAAACTCGGCAGCCGCACTCACGCACTCGAGAATGGCACGTACACGACTGCCTGCTGTCAGGGACAATGCAAGCATCTCCACCGTCTGGCATTGTACACCATAATGGGCCGCAATCATGCCCAGATTCAGAGACGACAGCGATCCATCATTGTGATCCTCCTGGATGCACTTGGCATCCACCAGCTCCCCCACCGTACGCTCCACCAACTCGGACAGATGCGACGACAAGTCCAATGCACTTACACTGCTGGCACCAGGACGCAGGCCATAGTAATTTGGATTGTGGCCTAGACGACGGTAGAACAGCGTCCACGTCAGATAATCCACGACCGCAGCACAATCCCCCACGGTTCCAGCGGCAATCTCCCCATTCAGGTGATCGGCCAGATGCTGGTCCAGAACACTCTCCATGGGTAGAGCGCAAGATTGTAAGAGTGGGAGGAGATGGGCTCGACGGGTCACGTGGCATTGCACAAGCACCGTGTCTCGGGCAAGGGACACCATGGCCAAAACATCCCCCAGGGGATAATCCACCAGCGAGCGGGACGATGCCTGCCAGCTCTGCGTGCCCATTATCACGACACGAGAAAATAGGACCCCGCAGGAGAGAACCGCCCAGAGCACGTCCCTCGAGACCACTGCAATGGCAAAGGACCCATCCCTTAGGAGGGACAGAATGGCTTGGAGGTCGGCCTCGGAGAGAATGGCGTCCACAAAGACGACACCGTCCAGCATGCACTCCCTCAACAGTCCATCTGTCACGGGCACATTCATAATCGGACGCTCCTCCCTCCCACGGATGCCCGCAACGAGAGCACATAGGTCCACGGCAGTGCGGCGGGCACTCATCGAATCGTCAACAAAGATGCCCGCATTTCGGTCGCCCTCCACGGCAAAGTGTACCGCGGGGCGGTGGAGTGACTGCAGAATTGGCAGGGAATAACTCTGATTGCTCCCGTGATAAGTATGGACCTGCAGCGCTGGACGGGGACCCTCAAAGTTGAAGACTGCCTCTGGGGCAACACCCAGCCAAGAGGCCACGTCCTTTGTGTTCCACAGGGGAGCCCCAAGGGCCACAATCCTCGTGCGACTGTCCTCTGTCTGCGCAGCAGACGCCATCAGTCGGGTGCGGGATAGGACAATCTCCATGGTACCGTCGCCCTGCTGGTGCAGGTCCTCGCACACTAGTAAATGTACGCCCTGCACGCTGCGCTTGGTGCGCCATCGACGTGCCAGGCGGTCCCACATGCGCGGCTCCCCCACGAGGATGCAAGAGGTAGCCGCATCAGTCGCAGCCGTTTGACGACGGCCATCAAGAAGACGGCCATCCTTGATAGGATCCCCACAGAGAATAGCCACAGTGCATGGCTGCCCCCCACCGTATAAGAGACTCCATCGCCGGTGGACCTGCAGGACGCGCCCCGCATTGGGAGTCAAAAATACAATGCGAGCCAGGCCTGGACGCTGAATCAAAGTACGCCAGATGGCCAATTCGGCCATGCCCAAAAGACCAGCCACGGCCTCCCTTCCGCCAATTAGCACATTGCCACCGCTGCGGAAGAGGGCTCCAAGGCAGTGGCGCTGCGAGACAGTCATGTCAAGTATGAGATTGGGGGAAACGTTCGCATAGACAGCAGCAATCTCTGGATGATCCGCCGCAAAGAAGGTATCACCGCTCACATCGGCAACGACAGTTGGGACGGTGCGGCGCTCGGCAAGAATTGAAGTATACACGGTCACTGAGATGGTACGTTCCACGGCCAGATAGCGATCCGAACACACCCGCACCAACAGCACGGGGGGGACAATGGCATTATCCCCAAAGCTCACATGCGCCACTAACTCTAGAGGCAACCCAGGCGTCAGACGCACATACTCGGAATACAGGACCGTCTCCCCATCAGCCCCCTCCACGATCACCCAGCAAGACAATGGCATACGATGAGCATGTGGCGCAGACTTGCCAAATTGCACATCCAGAGATAGCACCAGGCAATAGAGTTCCCTCGTAAGAGAATGGTGGGCCACCAGTTCTGCAGTCAGGCGAGGAAAGGCCTGCAGTGCACGCAACAGCAGAGGCCCAGCCTGTGGTAGCCGCACCAACTCGCCCAGCTGCTGGGCATCCAGATCAAAGAGGCGGTCAAAGGCAAAGTCCTTGCGTTCCAGACGACGAAGGGCCTCTAATCCATCTGGACCAGACAGCAAACCACCGGGCAAAAGACTTGCCTGACGGAGGGGCGTCTGGGATTGCCATTGGCGATGCTCTGCCATCCTGCAGAGGTCCAGGCAGGTGCGGGCAACGCGGGCCCAACCACGAAAGATGCACATTTCATGCAGGGCACGGAGGATGCGACCACACGATTGCGACACATACACCATGTCGGCCGCCAGAGCCATACCTGTCAGGGACAGACGCGAAATGTAAGATTGAAGAAGAACTATAACCTTGGCCTCCCGTCCATCCGCATCATTGCCCGTATCTCGCACGGGGATCGGAACACGCTCCGCCAGACGGGCAACCTCAGCGCGCTCCTCGGACCGCACCGGAAGCAGACGAAACTCTCCAGAGGCCGCAAATACTTGCAAAACCTCTACAATGCCAGCCGTCGGACGTAGGAGGCTGTTGTAGACGGCCACCGAGGCATGGCCCAAATAGTAATGGCTCGCAATGCGACCCAGCTCCGTCGGGGACACTGAGGCGTCGCCCCGGGCTGCATAGCGCACCAGGTTGCCGCGGTCCAAAAGCAGCAGCGCCGTGTGAGCCACCTGTAACAGACGGCGCGCAACGGCAGCCTCCAAGGCAATCTGATCCTCAAAATAGTCACCCAGGCCGTAGACCGCCGGGGCAGCTGCCATGCGCACTGCCAAGTAGGTGCGATGCAGCCAGGCCACTGCGCACGAAAGGGAGCGCACAGTGCCAAGGACCACCTCTGCATTGAGATGGTCCGGAAGGCGGGCCACCAGCTGGCTCTCAATCGGGAGCTGGCTCGTCAGCAAGGACAGGTAAAAGGAGACCTCGGCGTGGCCCGTTACAATGATGCCCTCGCCCTCGCTATCAAATTGCGGACGACCCGCACGTCCCAGCATCTGCAACACGTCCTGGGTGCTCAACTCGGTCCATGAACCCTTTTCCGCGTCATACACCTGGGTACCCTTGATAAAGACAGTATGAGCCGGAAGATTGACTCCCCAGGCAAGCGTAGCAGTGGACACTAGCACGCGCACATTGCCATTGGTAAAGAGACGTTCCACCAAGGATCTGTCCCCGCGGCAGAGTCCTGCATTGTGGACGGCCACGCCACAAGCGGCCAGGTCTCGCAGCTCCCCATTCTCAAAGGCCTCGTCCATGACGCCAGCGCCACCCAAGGCATTGACATGGCCCGCAGCAATCAGGGCATCTCGTAGAAGCCGGGCCGTGCGGAACGTGTCCTTGCGCGAATGCACAAAGACAATGACCGGAGCAAGCAGACTGCCATCTGCGGCCGCGGCAGCAGCCCGCTCTACCACCTTGGAGGATACAATCTCATCGAGCATACGCATGCGACGCAGAGGCTTGGTGCCCTCGGCTACACCCACAAAGGTCTGGGCCAGGGGACACGGACGATAGCCCCCATCAAAGTAAAAGGTCTGGGAGCCCTCCCCCAGGAAGCGCCCAACATCAGCCCAATTTGGAAGTGTGGCGCTGAGCCCCAGCACACGCACAGGCTGCATCCACTCTGCGGCCAGGTGCCGGGTGCGGGCAATTACAGCCTCCAGGACGGGTCCACGCATATCATGTAAAAGATGGACCTCGTCCACAATCAAGAGACGTACCAGGCGCACAAAACTCGTTGTGTCGCTCGTCTTTCGAGTGATGACATCCCACTTTTCGGGTGTCGTCACAATCAGGGTCACCGAGGCCAACTCGGCACGACTCAATTGTGCATCGCCCGTTAGCTCGCCCACCCGAAGACCATAGGGTGCCAATCGGGACGAAAAGGTTGCCACCATCTCCTGAACCAGCGCCTTCATTGGGGCAATGTATACCATCTTAAAGGCTGACCCATCCATAGAGGAAGAGAGGCTTGTAGATGAATCCTCTCGAAAATGGCTCATGGTACGGAGCATGGCCAAAAGGGCGACATTGGTCTTGCCTGCACCTGTGGGGGCACAAACAAGGAAATTGTCGTCGGATTCAAGGGCCGTTGAACACACGCGACTCTGTACGCGATTAAGCGTCGTCATTGAGCCCCCCGCAAAGGCCGCATGCATCCAAGAAGGCAACCCCTCAATGGGAATCAGCCGCTCGTCGGGACCCATTGGACGAGGCGCTGGAGCTGGAATGTAGATTTCGTCGTAGCCCTTGTGGGCTGTACGGCGGGCCGTATCCGGAAGGACACATGCCTTGTTGGTCATTGTGTGACCACCCTTGACAAATGCCATACGCTCCAGATCCACTGTACCCACTTCTCCAGGGGAGCCAAGGCCATTATGGCCAGTATCCCGACCATTGTCATGACCATGGTCATGATCTTCCAGATCATTATCAATGACGTGGCGTGTCTGCTCGCCAGTCAGACGCACATCATCCTCGTTGTCGTCCTCTTCGGCAAAGACAACGGCAACTTGTTCGTCATCTTCGGCTTCCCCATAGGGAATGGCTCTGTTGTCTGTTGGGCCCCCGGCCACATAATCTGTGAGTCGCTTGGCAAGATTGGACAGTTGTGCATAACGGTCCGTACTGATTGGACCGTCGCCAAAAACAGACTCTACAGATTCTTTGCGGTCCAGGTCCCTCAAGGATGAGTCCTTGAGGATGGCCAGAATCTCGTCTGCGGCCGAGGCTGTCACGTCGCGGGGTGTCTCCCCACCAAAGACCTCGTGCACCATGGCCACAAAAAAGTCCCATGCTGCCGCAGTCTCCCTCGTTCGTGGACGGTAACCCAGCATGGCACTATTGGCCAAGAGCTCTGCCGTGGCCAACAAACCCTTGGTAGCCTTCTTGGATGGAGCATTGCCATTACTATCCCCGGGGACAACACCGATGGCTGCATTTGGACGGTCACGGTGGACACGCGAACCAATATCACTGGCACGGATGCGACCCCACAGCGAGGACGCACCATCCTCCCCACTGCCACCGATAGTGGCCTCGCGGTTCATCTATCTATATTTACCACAACACACCCCGGTAGTGTGGAGTATGGTATCAGAGATGGCATTATTCTCTATTCCTCTCAAAAACGTGTATTTCTTGTGCAAGAACCAATCAGAGCAATCAACATTCCTCACTGGGGATATTTGTGGGTGGAAAAGCTATAAAGGCACATTGGACACGTGCGACGCTTTTCAACCCAGGAGCGGGCACACGAGTCGTGGAAGCAATGACTCCCCGGACAATGAACACGAGCCAAAAGCACCTGGACACCCTTATCCTCATTGCTGATCAGCGCCTCACGGCAAATGGCACATACATCTACCTCAGCCTTGGCTTCATCTGGATCCTCAGTGGGCTGGTACGATTCAATCATGGAGGCCAGCGACTCCTCCATACGATACCATCTGGCCCGCGTGCTGTAGATGTGCTCCCTGCGGGCCTCAAGAGCCTGCATTTGCATGGGATTTAGGATCCCGCCCTCCAGGAGACACGTGCAGAGACTCATCCATGATGGACAATCCCCCATGTCCCCTGGGGCCTCCATCAGAAATTGCAAAACTCCGGCTATGTGCACATGCATCAGCAACCCATTGCAATGGCGGTAATCATTTTGAAAGAGAAACAGCATGCGGGTGTTGATATGAAAGGTCAGACCGCAACAATGAAGCATGCTCACAAATGGAAGATATTGCTCTCGCACGGCACGATTAGCACATTCAGTCACGTTCCTGAGATGGGGACCATAACATCGCACTACCCATTGGCCTAGGCGGTCGTCCTTTCCACTGGCCGCCCCCATGAGTAGGGTATCCCCCAAACGTTGCAATGGTACCCCAACCTCTGCACAAAGTCCCTCGAGCCATCTCACAGCAGCATAGTCGACACCAAGAAGTGGCTCCCGCAAAATCGTCAGACAATACTCTACAAAGAGAGACAGTCTTCCAAAGGCGGAAATGTTGCGTATCGCAGAGAGAAGACGCAAGGATCGCATGCAACCCTTGTCGATTGCATTGCGAACATTGTCAGTGTCCCAAAACTCGGAGATCTTCTCCAAAATGGCCTCACATACCGCTTGGGGTGCCATACGGACGGCAGTGGCAATGATCTCTGGCCATTGCACATTGGGCAGATGGGCTCCATAGATGTTCAGGAGCCAGGCAGCCATGGTCTGGTCCCGGCGGCCTGCAGCCCTCAAAATTGCCAGTCTAACAAGCTCATCCCCATCAAGATCTTCAATCCCAGCTGCAGTCTCAGGGGCAAGCAACTTTTGCACCATGGGAATATGACCCCGATCCACGGTACGCAACAGCGTGCCCGTAATCGCTGCTTCGGTCAGTGAACGAGTGCACTCTGCCTTGAGAAGAAGCTCCAATTGCTCAAGGGTGCCGTTACTGGCCACCGCATGCATGGTCTTGACACGACATAGGTCCCAATTAATCAGAGGCAGCAACGTTGCATCCCCGATCAGACCCACAATGGCATTCATGCTCTCATAGGACCATGCCTCGTGCACAACCATCGAGAGGAGCTCCCCACGATGATCTTGTTCATCCAGAAGACCGCATGTTGTCACTAAGTAGGCCAGCGGTCCGGGCTGATCCCTGTGCACTGCATGGAGTAGGGTCGAGGCAAGGAGGAAAAGCTTCTTGTCAAAACGCATGGTGATCTTGAGCATCACGGCCAATAATTCTGTCTGACCTCCGGCCGCTACACGGCCCAAGATCGAGGCCCATGGGCGCCAATCCCGCTCCTCTTCATGCATCCCATTAGGATAATTCACTCCTAGCTCGGCAAGAAGTGCATTCATTCGATCCCAGGCCTCATCTCGTGCATACTGGGACAATTTGCGCATGACCAATGGCAAACCCTCGGCCATGGCATCCCCCAATACAAGCTGCTCTAGGAGATATGCCTGACCATGCTCTATGATCTCTTCTAGTAACGTGTCATATTCGGTCTTGAATGCCTCCCACATGGATCCTTGCAATTGAGTCTCTGCCATGATTCTATCTATGCGATCCCACACACTGTTCCCACCGCAACACAGACTGCACTAATTAATGACTGTCTAGGAAACCACCCAAAACACCCAGATTCACCCGAAATTGCCCGACCGCGAACCAATAGGAATTGAGCTTAATTGAGTGCATGTCACCAGATGCCGCATATGGGAAAGTGTATAATTTTTACCATTTATACGTTAATCATAATTCAACTATTATGATCATGTGTGTCTGTGTGTGTATACATGTGTAACATACCTTTTATGGGTTGATGGCATCACAAATTATACTTTTTGATTCGCAGTTATTCGACCAATGAAATTCGTTGGACACATCAACAATTCCATTGCAATGGGCACACTTTCATCGATCGCTACTTGTAGCCTTTTGGCGCTCCTATCCACATGTGGAGCCGCAGTTGGATCCTCCTGTGGACCCTCTGTACCTTCTGGATTTGTGGTAGCCGCCGTGGACGGGTCCGGATCTAACAAAGCCGCAGCCTGCTTGGCCCTCAACATGAGAGTGGCCCAACTGACGGCGGAGAACGCCAACGAGGCCTCCTCTGTCATCTACTCTTGTCTCGGGGAGCTCCGCTACGTGCTGGTGGGTCAATGGCAAGGCAACTCGTATGAAACGCAATGCTTGACGGCCTACGTGTCCACAGACAAACCCGGATTGACGGTGGCAATGCTGAGATCCTGTCCGGACGGCAATTCCGTTTTGTGTGCGCCAATAGGCACACAGTCCATCCAGCTGCCAAGTACTACCACTAGTGCAACTATTACGGCTAGAACCACTACCACAACCTCTACAACTCGCACCACAACAACCAGCACGGCACTCAGCCTGCCCACGGGAGCCTGCTTCAGCACCGACGAGCGCTTCGTGACCATCCCCGTGGGCAATTTTAGCTACACCAATGCTGAAACCATCTGCCAACAATATGGAACACAATTGGCCCGCTTTTCCAATCTCAGCGACGTCCTGACTCTACAGGACTGCATGCTGACCACTACCTACCTCGGCTATCCAGTGGTGCCTGGGGCGTTTGATTATACCTTTCTCTTTGCCCAGTTCAACTCAACGGGGGATGCTGTCAATTCCACGCTGATACTTGCCAGTGGAGACTTTCCAACAGGACCTCCGTACGCCATCTGCCAGCACATTATACCAAGTGGGCCACAAGCTGGAACGTTTGTCTACGTATTGGCTGGGCCCCTGGCGCCGTTCACCCTTGATGGGGCCATTGCCGCCTGTGCCTCCAGTGGGATGAGTCTGGCGACCTATCCAATCACCAATCCTACCACACCCATTGAGAATGGTATCCCGTCGATCGTTTTCAACGCCTTTACTAATGTAGCGATGCCCCTGCCCGGTCTGTGTGCCCAGGTGGGTGCAATGGCTGGGAATGTTCTCATGGCCATGGCCGCCACCGAGATCATTTGTCAGGCTGTCTCGGAGATCGTCTCAGGTGTGATCTGTACACTCCCCCAGTTGCCCTAATGATCAGTTAAAAAAATTTTGGTAAACCTTCTTTGAACCAATGGTTGGTCTGGATCAAACATTAGTCTTTGTTTGGGACACAAACGGAACAGACTAGTGGGAACACGATCTTTGCAGATGAAGATTACTAGACTTTTGATTATTGCATTGGGAACCTTGGCCGTTGCAGTCGGATCCAATGTATGCGGACCCTCTTTGCCCTCAAACTTTGTTGTGGTGACCTGGGACGGGAGTGGTGCCACCAAGGCTGAAGCCTGCAGCGCTCTAAACATGGACGTGGCCGCAATTACAACGCTGAATGCAGATGAAGCCTCTGTGGTAATCATGTCATGTCTGGGGGACCGCTCCCACGCACTGATCTCCACGTGGGAGGGAGAAAGCTTTGGCAGGGACTGTCTCGCCGGCCATGTCTCTACGGCCATACCCGGATTGACAATCAGTCCACTGGCATCCTGTGAAGCGCACAATTCAGTTCTTTGCATGGGGAGACGACACAGATCGGTTACCTTTCCAAGGACCACAACGACTGTGACCTCCAGTACCAGTGTCGGCACCAGCACCACAACCACAACCATCACCAATTCCTACACCACAGAGGCCACTACAACCACCTCAACAGCCAGAAGTCTACCCACAGATGCCTGCTCCAGCACCAATGGGCAATACGTTGCCATTCGGCGTCTCGACTTTGTCTATGCCGATGCAGAAGCCCTTTGTCAGGACTATGGGATGCAGCTTGCCTCTGTTACAGACATGTCCGACATTGGACTGGACGCATGTCTACTGAGCGATACCTTTTATTATGTCAAAACATTGCTGCCACAGACTAGCAACATGACTCTGATTGCTGCTAGCAAGCTCGGGAGCGTTAATATTCAACAGCTTGTGATATACTCCGTAGACGCTCCCTGGAATCTTACACCCACACACGCTCTCTGTGAGAGGTTGGTATCTGTCGGGGGCGTTATGACTCCTGTCTACTCATATTCACTCTCTCCATTGAGTCCAGTCTCCTATCAGACGGCCGAGGCGGCATGTCTCATGGAAGGTCAGATCCTTGCCTCTTATCCAGTCACCTCACCTTACATGGCAATTAGCGGCTTACCAGACGTATCCTTTATGCTCTCTAAGTATGCCATTCCATTGGACTTTAAGTGTGCCTGCATTCTCAGAGCTGCTCCTGTGCCACACTATCGCGTTGAATTTCTTACTCGCAATGTGGATTGCACCACCATGGCCGACTTTGTTGCCGGAGCCATCTGCAAGCTTCCCCAGGCGCCACACCCTGCCGAATAGGACTTTAACACGTCCTACATGCAGTACGGTATGCTGGTCTTGCACAATACACCCGGATTTTCACAGAGCCAATCCATATACAGAGATACATCACTTATTGATGTGCTCTCTTCCGTGTTAGTTTTTAGGCGATTCAGGCTTGGCCAATCACAATCATTTAGGATGTTGACACTGCTTCTTGCACTGATCTTACTCCCAATTGTGACTCCGCTCAATCTGTGCGGGCCCTCGTCGCCATCTGGATTTGTGATAGCGTCCTGGAATGGTGATGGCGCCACAAAGGCCGCAGCCTGTGAGGCATTAAACATGGACGTGGCAGCTTTGACAACCATCAACGCCGACGAAGCATCAAGTGTAATCTACTCTTGTTTACTGGAGAGGTCTCACGCCTTGATCTCCAAGTGGGAAGGAAGAACCCTTGATACCGATTGTCTGGCCGCATTTGTCTCCACCTCATCCTCTGGATTATCGGTTGCTTCTCTTCCAAACTGTGCATCACACAATTCCATTCTATGTGTGAAACGCCGCAATCAATCAATTGTCCTTCCCTCGGCTCCAAACGAGACAGTGACCTCGACCACCACTGCTACCTTGACGAGCCACTATACGTCCACCATATCGTCATTGACTGCTACTACCACCACCTCAACCTCAATTAGCATTATTCCATCCTCATCGGTATTAACAACGTCCACAAACATTGCACCATTACCACTTCCTGTTGATGCATGCTCAGTGGAATCCCAGAACGTAGTATTTCTCCAGCTGCCAGCGATTTCCTATGTAGATGTGGAAGCCATTTGTGCCTCCTATGGTATGCAGCCAGGAATCATCAACGACTTGACCGATGTAAACCTGGCCCCCTGCTTTGCAGATAGGTCCTTTGTCCAAGCTCCCGTTCCAGCAGCATCCTATGCCGCGTTGATCTTGACCTTGTATTCGACCACGGGCCCGGGGATGTCTGATGTGGAGGTAAACCTGTCAGGGGCTCCAGTAGATGTATGGGGCACACGACGTGCAATCTGCCAACGACAGATTCTCACCCCAGGAGGGACAGCAATCGAATACGTCATACGAGCTTCACTAGTCACATTGGCAACTGTCGAAGAGGCAATCAGTCTCTGTCAAATTGCAAATATGCAATTGGCAGTGTATCCTGTCACTGCTCCACTGCCTCCAATTCAAGGATTTCCGCTTGCAAGTGCCCGAAATGCATGGAGCTATGCCCAGATGCCTATACCAGCACTGTGCAATGTGATCATTCCAGTCATCGGCCCGGTTGGTATATATCAGGACATTTCATTCACAAGCGTGTTGTGTGACCTATACAGTTCGACGGCCCGCGGAGTCATATGTCAGCTACCCCCAGAGCCTTCTTTGTGATTGCTTTTGGTCGGTGAGATTTGCAAAATATGGATGTTAAAAAAGTGTCCCACTCCTAGCACATTGTTGATTGCGCAATCAAACGAGCAATAAAGCCCTTTTACCATGTGAGTCCAACATGACTTAAAGTTGTGAACATTACACGAAAGGATTAGGACATTCAAATGGCTAATTGACTTTGGGCGCCTGACTTTTGTCGCCAAGCATGGCCACTACCAGAGTTAGCCTTTGAACCATAAACTCCACTCTGTTCGGCTTAGATCTCTGCCCATATCAAGGCACTGTCATTGAGAGGAGACCATTACATTAGGGAATTGGGTAAAAAAAACTTTCCATCAGGTGGTGCATTGATCAATCATGTCGTATAATTGCTTGGCGTTTGAGCAATGAACATTCAAATGCGCACTATGCGCCTTTTGATGATGCTTCTCCTTAATGCTCCAATCCTGGAACATGCGGAGGCGTCTTAAAGCCTCTGTATCAAGTCTAGCAAGATCTTCTTGAGTAAGCCCTTTCAGGGCTGCGTCCACCGTGAGCTTGTGCTGTTGGGGTTTGTTATCCAAGAATTGACAAATCGTCTCCAAGCTCCTCATTGAGCCCTGATATATACAATTCCTAACGGTCTTGTTCAAGGAGTTGTGGACTTCGGAAGGAGAGATATCGAATATCCGGATCAACTCATTCACATGAGGATTTCCAGTGGAGATCTCCGCCCAAAGACCATATATAGCCTGACTACGTAAATCGTCCTTGTTGCTTGGATTCACATCCAGAAGCAGTTCCAGAGTGCGATATTCCCTCGTTTCAAGGGCAACGCGAGCCATCTCGTTAATTAGATCATGTGGCCAATCATTTCTGCATGTGAGACATGCCTCTAATGCATCAAGGCGCTCTTCTTTACCTGTGATCCTTGCAACTACACCGATCTCCTTCAATCTGGCATCCGCAACATGTTTACAGATCTTTTCAACAATCTCGGGATAATCCTTGGGCCCAATTACCGCAATAATCGCCAGAACGTTGCCCACGGCTTTGAGCATCTGGCCCATCTCCCCAGCAATGCCGTCCAATATTGCCGCAATATATGGAACATTTGTCCATCTCGTGGCCCTGCTGATCCAGTCGGAAATATACCATTCAAATTGGTCGAGATCCATACACATGGCCTCGATAATTTTAGTGAGATTCTTCCACTGTTGGTTGAAGAGGGCAGTCCCACAGGCCAAGCGCATTTGAGAAGCATACCTTTCCTCATGATATTTACAAAGCTTGAGCATCTTCTGCAACGTCATAGGGTCTTTGGAACATACAGCAGCATACCATTGGTCACAACTATTCATCTCCGCTTCCGTAATTGGTGGACACTCCGAAGGATCCAATGACACTTTGATGCATGAACGTATACACCCTAATCTGCTTAAACCCCTAGTAGTTACTCTGGCCATCTCATGTAAAGCGGATGTAGTTGGACCATTGGTGTATAGACGGGCAGCATAATGGGATGTCACGAAAAGAGAGGTAGCTACAAAAAAGGTCAAAACGATGGATAAATTGGTTGCACCCCTCATGGCGATATTGTCGACACGTGGCTAACCGGGGTATTTGTCAGCCTATGGCACCCATCAAAGCGACCAAATATTTGTCAGATTGTGATGTGCGGCATCAAATACAACACATTGTCATGACTGGATCATTCCTCTCCCGCGTTGATTTGACGCAGGCTCTTGCGGTCATTGCATAGACCAGCTTTGGAAAGACGCCTACGTGATAGGGTTGCACCGTAAAGATCTCCAAACGGACATTACGTGCCCAAACTCCTAACTTGTCTGCTTGATCGATAAGCCAGTTTTATTGGGGAAAAGGAATAATTCCATTCCATTGGGGAATTGGATAGAAACTCTTTCAGTCAGGCAGTGCATTGACGGATCGTATGTCAGATTTTCACATTCTCATTGAGCAATGGAAATCCAACTGTTTACGCTTCTCTTTGTCACCATTATCATTTTAGCAAGATTCCACCGCAGTGATCCACTCCTGGAAGAGTTGATGACATTTCCGGGACCCTGGGGCGAGTAGAACAGCATCTTTTTGATTATATCCCTTCACGGCTGCGTCCACTACAGGCCTATACTCTTGAGGCTTGCTGTCCAGGAAGCTAATAATCTCCTTTGATTCCCAGGTCAGGCCATACTTGATACAAGTGTCAACGGCGTACTTTAGGGCATCATCGACTTCAGCAGCGGAAATATCGAATATCCGGATTTGCTCCTTGATATCATCGATCTTTGCATAGAAGAGATTCTCCCCGAGATCCTTCACCGTCTGTCTACGCAGACCGTCCCTGATACTTGGCTCCATCTCTAGGAGTATTTCCAGAGTGTTGTATTCCCCAAATTCAAGGGTAAACCTGGCTATCTTTTCAATTATACCCTGTGGCCAATCATGTCTGCGTTGGAGACACGCATCTAATGCAGCCAGACGCTCCTCTTTGCTCTTGATCATTGCAACTGCACTGAGTTCTTTCAGCGCAGCATGCGTGACATGTTCATGAATCTTCTCAGCACACCCTGGATAGTCATCGGGCCCATTCGCCATATTAATGGTTAAAATAACTGTACCAACAGTTGTGAGCATCTGATTCATCTTCCCGGCAATACCATCCAATACTGCCGCAAGACATGGAACATTTAAAGGATATATGGCTCGGCTGATCTGGTTGGAAATATCCTGTTGAAACCGATCGAGATCCATGCACATGGCCTCGATGATTTTGGTGAGATTCTTCCATTGTTTATGCCAATAGGCCTCCCAACAGGCCCAGAGCATTTGTTCAGCATACTTTGCCTCGTGATTCCTACATAGCCTGAGCATGCTCTCCAGCTCCGTAGGGTCGTTTGAGCGGGCGGCAGCTTTCCATTTGATATCATCCACCATGTCTTTCTCTGGCATTGACAATGATTCCAAGGGATGCGAGGGCACATCTATGCATGAGGCCGTATATCGCAGTCCGTTTAGCATTCCAGCAGCTGCATTGGCCATCCCTTGTAGAGTGGACGCGGATCGACTACGAGCGGATATACGAACAGCATCAGAGAATGTCACAAGGAGAGCGGCAACTACAAAAAAGACCAATCCAACAAATGCGTTTGTTGCACACTTCATGGTAACAATTTGGGCACGTGAAGAGCCAACCGGGGTCCATTCTCAATTAGCCTTTTGACTCAGCCAATCAGAGCGCACATTCAACAAAGAATTGATCTACCGAATAATGGTGTAGGCAAGCTTGTGATAACCCACATGTTTGTTCCATGGTGTTGATCATGATTTGGCTTTCGGCATCCATTACCCAAAACGACTGCATACCAGACGTACTATGCTATAGTAGTAGAAAAGCACAAGAGACATCACGCTGTTGTAGTTGAATCTTTCTTCCATGCTGATGCAATGCAGAATATTCTGATCATTGCACAGGCTTACTTTGAAAAGACACCTACCCACGTTAGAAAGACTGTTCAGGGCACACCACGCGTTAAAACTCCCAATCTTTCCATTAGATTGACAGATCATTTGAGTCTTGCCTATGACAAAGCGGTTTTACTAGGGAGAAATCATTCCGCTCCACTGGGGGATCAGGCAAAAACACGACCCATCAGACCGTGCATTGGCGGATCACATATCAGATTATCGCTTGGCTCTTGGCTCTTGGGTAACAGAGGTGAAAGTGTTTTTTGCGCATTTTGTTGCCTTCTTCCTTTTGGCAGGATTTTCCTTTCGTGGCCCACTTCTTGATCATTTTACGGCATTTCGAGGACCATCGGCCAAGTTTGGCAATATCTTCTCGAGTAAACTTTTTCAGGGCCGCACGCACTGCATGTTTGTACAGCTGGGGCTTGTTGTCCAGAAAGTGGAAAATGCAGTCCAAAGCATCGGCTTGGCCAGCACCATGAAGATGCATCCCGACAACGTCCCTCAAGGCGTTATGGACCGCAGTAGCATTGTCTAGGAACTTGATAATCTTCCCCACTGTCTTGGTCGAGCCAAAACCAATGCATATCCTGACGGCCTTCTTCAAGGCTCTATATATTTCGGTAGCGGAGATATCAAATATCCGAACCAACTCATTCACGCTGTCAATGTTTCCAGATAAGATTTCCTCATAAAGACTACGCACAGCCAGTCTGCGTAGCTTGCCCTTGTTACTTGGCCCCATCTCCAGGAGCAATCCCAGGGTGTGATATTCTCTCACGTCAAAGATGATCTTGGTCATCATTTCAATTTCACCTTCCTGCCAATCCATTTTCGGCTTCTTCCCAGCAATCCCTTTTGCTATTGCCACAAGACATAGATCATTTTCACACATCACGGCACGACTGATCACGTGGGAAATCCATGACTTGAATAGGTCGGGACTTATGCACATGGCCTCGATGATTTTAGTGTAATTGTCCCATTTTCTTGCGAGGTGGGCCGCCACCAAGGCCTTGTACATTGATTCGGCATACTTGCCCTCGTGATTTCTGCAGAGCTTGAGCATATTTTCCAATCTAGCAGGGTCTTTTGAACGTACAGCAGCCTTCCATTTTCCATCATCTTCCATGTCTGATTCCGAAATCGGTGGCCACTTCAAAGGATGTGGAAGCAATTCTATGCGTGAGGCTTTGCATCCCAGTCTGTTTAGAACCCCAGTAGCTACGTTGGCTATCCCGTGTAGAGCGGATGTGGCTCTACTCCTGATGGACGAACGACCAGCATCAGAGAATGTAACAAGGATGACGAGAATTGCGAAAAAGGCCAACATGGTGGAGGAGGCTATTGCACACTTCATAGCGGCAATTTTGACACGTGAGGGGCCGAGCAGGGTCCCATTCTCATTAGCCTTTTGATTCAGCCAATCATAGCGCGGCATTTGACAAAGAACTGATCTGACAAATTGAGATATTGTAGACAATTTGAGACAGCTTACATATTTATTCCATGGTGCTGGTAATGATTTGATCTTTGGGATCCATTACCCAAAACGACTGCATACCGGATGTACTATGTGATAGCAGTAGAAAAGCACAAAAGATATTACGCTGCTGTAATGGAACCTTTCTTCCGTGCTGATGCAATGCAGAATATTCTGATCGTTGCACAGGCTTGCTTTGAAAAGATACCCACTTGCGTTAAACCGACGTTCAAAGCACAGCACGCATTAAAGCCCCTCGCTTACTCATTGGACTGACGGGCCATTTTAGTCCTGCCCATATCAAAAAATTTTATAAAAAGGAAATCATTGCATCGAAGTTGACTTACAAACTCCTCCCATCAGGTAGTGCATCGATTTGGGTCATCTCGTTGGGTGGCGGATATTCAAATGTGCATCTGCCATCTTCTTCCTTTTGACGGACCTCCTCCTTGGTAATCCAGTCCTTGATCATTTGGTGGCAGCGTTTCTGGGACTCTGTAATGTCAAATCGGGTAGCGTCTTTTTGGGTAAGCTCTCCCAGGGCTTCCTCCACTGCAAGCTTGTACTGTTGAGGTTTGCTGATCAAGAACTGGGAAAGATATTCCGACATTCTGACTGACCCGAACTGGATCCTCCCAACGGTGTGCCCCAAAGCGGTGTGGGCTTTAACAGCATCGTCCAGGAACATGATGATATTTTCCAACCTTTCGGGCAAGCCAGAATTGATACAATCCATAACGGCATCCTTCAAGAAGCCATGAACTTCATCAGTGGAGATATTGAATATCCGAATATGCCAATTCACCCTATCTAAATTGCCTTGTAAGATATTCACACCAAGATCAGATATAGCCCATCTGCGTAACTGACTCTTGTTACTCGGCCCCATGTGCAGGAGCAGTTCCAGAGTGCAATAGTCCCGAGTTTCATAGATGATCTTAGCCATCCTTTCAATTAAACCCCGCGGCCAATCATTTCTGCGTTGGAGGCATGCAATTGATGCAGCCAGACGCTCGTGCTTGTTCTCAATCATTACAATCGCACTGAACTCCCTCAATCCAGCGTGCGTGACACTTTCACAAATCTTTTCCATGTTCACTGGATAGCCCCCAAGTCCATTCATCACAAGAGTTGCCAAAATCATGCCAGTGTGCTCGATCATCTTATTATTCCCAGCAATGCCTTCCAATGTTGCCACAAGAAGCGGTACATCCTTCCCCTTCAGGGCATCATTGATGTGAACAAAAATACGTAACCGAAATTGGTTAAGATCCATGCTCATGGCCTCGATAATTTTGGTGTAACTATCCCATCGTTTGCTAGAGCAGGCTCTCCAATAGGCCGTGCATATTTGAGCCTCATATTGCGCCCCACGACCCCTGCAGCGCCTGAGCATACGACTCAGAAGAGTGAGATCCTTTGAATGTATGGCATCATGCCATTTGTACCCACTGTACATGTCTGCTTTCGTAATTGGTGGCCACTTTGAAGGATTTGAAAGTACTTTTGCGCGAAAACCTTTATGCTGCAATCTCCTTAAAATCCCAGCAGCTGTGCTGGCCATCCCGTGTACAGTAGATGTGGCTCGTCCACGGGTAGATAGACTAACAGCATCAGAGACTGCCACAAGGAGAACGGCAACCATGACAAAAACTAATCCAATAAATGCGTTCGTTGCACACTCCATGGCGCCAATTTCGACACGTGAAAGATCAACAGGGGTTCCGTTTTCAATATTATTCTTTTGATTCGGCTGAGCGGCGTGACATTCAGCAAAAAAATTGATTTGACAAAGTAAAAAATGTAAGCAAGTTTAGAACAGCCTACATGTCTCTTACATGATATCATGGTAATGATTCGGATGTCTATTAGCCTCCGGTATCCATCAGTCAGGGTGACTGTATATCAGAATCACATCATATGGTTGAGAAGCCTACCCAAGCAACATCACCCTTACAGCTGGATTCCTCTTCACTCACGCGCCAATGCAATGCAGGATCTTCCGATCGTTGGACAGACTCGCTTTGGAAAGACGCCCCCCCCCCCATGTGCCGCAATCGTGCCATGTCGGAATAATTATCCAAACGCACGCTACGTGTCCAAATTCTTACCCTGTCCATTGGATCGTCAAGCCACCGTCTTTTGGCAATACACTAGAGGAGGGATGAGATCCCTCCCCCCATAGCATCTCTAGTGGCGGGCCAAGATTTAACACTTACCCGACTCAGGCAAGTATATGTGGATTCACCCTCATAATCCATATCCACAGTCAATGGCCGGGTCACATGCTCCTTGACGGCAGAGGCATTTCCATGTGCAAGAGCTCTTTCCCGCAGTCAAGACTCAAACATTCCAATCGTCTTAGAGACATGGAGCCATGTCAAGAGGTCCATCAATTCACTGTGTCCTATGCCCCCACTCGTGACAGAGGGACTACGATCGAGCGGGCTCCATCTATTTCGCCTCTAAAGCACGTGTGAAAGACCCTGAGCACAGATACCAGCGGCCACAGAGGCTACAACATGTGTCAGCAACTCTCATCAGAGTGAAAACCCCTCCAATAGATTCGCACATTCCCTCCTATTGCTGGGAATGGGACAAGCGACGCTGCTCGAGATCCAATTCCAGCTGGCGGATGACGTCCTCCATGCGGGCGCGGATCAGCGGGTTGGTGAGGGTCGCTAGCTGGGCCTTGCGTTCGTTGATCTTTGCCTGCAGCTCCCCATCCTGCGAAAGCGGCTGGCGCGAGGGGGACACTACCGACAAGGCTGCATCCATGGTGGTGGTGGCGGTGGTGGTAGTGGTTCTTGCCTCGCTGGCGATGGTGGAGACGGGACTGCTGCTATTGTCAATGGGCGTGGGCACATTGGAAAGATCGTCTGCAAGCAGCTCCTCTTCCAGCTCGGCGGCAAAATCATCATCGTCCATATCGTCGTCCAGCAGGGTTCCCGTGGCAGTCTCTGTCTCGGTGAGGTCCTCGCCAAAGTCCTCCTCCTCCTCCTCCTCCTCCTCTTCCTCTTCCATGGCCCCCGTGGCCACCGACGATTGGCCATCGTCTCCGGGATCTGCCCTTTGTCCATCCCCAGTGGAAAGCAAAACTCTCCCTGTGGATCGATCGGTGAGGGTAAAGGTTGACGAGGCTGCAGATGCATCCCGCGCCATCATCTCCTCCACAATCCGTTCAATCTCGTCCACTGTCAACTGTGGAAGCCCAATATTCTTGTCCCTTCCTCCCCCATGGGACACGGCTTGGCGCACATTGTGCATCGGGGGGGTAAGTCCACTGTCCATTTTCCACCCACGCAAATCAAAGGGTGCAGCAAGACGCTCAGCCACGCTCAGATCCCATGCATGGGAGGGAAGCCCCGGGAGACGGTAGCACTCCAAAACCTGATGAATATCTGCAATTTTGGTATACACACTGCGATCGTAGGTCCGCAGAGATTCAACCACTGTGGGTAGGTCCAATAAGATTCCCGCCAAGACAAGGGCAGAATCACTGTCTGGTGGACCAGTGTCCATGGCGTTGTCCATGGTAAGGAGGGAGGGCAGAGTGACAGTGACCTTAGCCAGCCGCGCACTAACAAATTGGACAGAAACGCACTCGGCTGCAACAGTCATTTCTGCACTCTCCTCATGGAGGGTATCCACTATGTCGCCATCCTCTGGATTACGTTGCACCAATGGTGTCTGTGTCTGCACCAGGAGACGGGCCACATCCTCGGGAAGACGCACAATAAAATGGCTCTCTACCCCACCAACGTTATCAGCAGAAGTGGTAGTCACCTCTGGAGCATGCTTTTTATCGACACCCTCAGAGACAGGCCCCGTCGCACGGAGGTCCAGACGGATCCGCAATGACGGACGTGGTGGACCAAAAGTCATCAAAATATATTTAATCTTATCAAAGACGATCAACTAAAGTCATGACCATACTGATGGTGTGGGGCAATGTGCACCATGGTGTACTGCTCTGGTAGATGTAAATATGCATTCATTTGACGGTAAAATCTACAAACACCCCTCTCATTGGTTGAATCTGAGCAATCCGATTGGTCAGGAACATTCATACTTTAATACGATTGGCCCTGGCCACACTACGCGATTGGTGTTGTGCGGCCGTGTATTTAGAGCGTGCACTTTTCCATTCTAGGACCTGTGACCTCCCTCTCTCCCTCCCCACCATCCATTTATCTATCTATCTGTCTATACATATATCTATATATATATATATATATACATATATCTGTAGATAGGTTGATGCACACGGTGGGGAATGACAACAGGGTGGCAACGCTGTGGACAGCAGCCACTGGTGCAGTGCGCATCAACAATGAGCAATTACCCGAAGAGATCGAACGTCTACCCATTTACTCTAATGAACCCACCGTAACTCCCACAGCAGGGGAAATCTTTTGGCTAGACCTCTGCAACTGGGACAATCTCCAAATCCTGTTGCACATCCTGCCGGGACTCCATCCTCTGACACTAGAGGACATGGAGGCTGGGGAGACGCGGGAAAAATGCGAGGCCTACGGAGGCTATCTTTTTCTCTCCGTGCATGCCATGGGTGCTGCTGGAAACAATGATTATTCCCTTGGGGACTCATTTGCGGGCGGTACAGCAGCAGGGCCATTGGGACGAAATGGCGTCCTTCCCAAACCCAATGTGGCACGGAATGTCTATCTTTTGATCTTTCCCCATTGTCTGGTCACGGTGCATTGGGATCGGTGTCATCATCCTATCCACATGGTGCCAAATCCAAATCCCCGTGAACCCATGAACCACCATCATCTATGTACACGAACTGGGGGGATGCCACCCATGGCCAGAATCCTTGCCAGCCGTGTGATGCGGGTTGAGGAACATCGCACCGCCAGTGCAGGACCCGATCTGGCTGGGGAAAGCATTGCTGGAAAGGGCACAACGGCAGATTGGCTTGCATACATTGTCCTCGATGAGATTGTCGACGAATTGGTGCGACAGGATGATTCGCTTCAATGCGAAGTGGATGCCATCGAGGAGCTGGCCCTGACTCTGGGACGCTTTGACCAAGCAGATATGATCAGACGAATCTGTGCGGGACAGAGACGTACCACGGTGCTCTCGCGGTTGATTCAGCCAAAAATTGATCTGGTCAGGGGCCTGGCAAAGCATGGGGCACCACTCTCTGCCGGCATGGAAGAGGAGCAGCATTTGCATGCAGGCACCCATCATCTGACCACAGATGCACGTCTGTGGCCCGCCAGATCAGATACGCCCATCTCCTCTATTCCAATTCCGGATGCAAACCCCAGCATGCAAAATTCCATTTTGCAGCCACGAACATTGCTCTACCTCCGTGATGTACAGGATCATCTGGACTCGATCCGCCAGAATCTTGCCGAGTACGGGGAGGCCCTGGATCGGGCCCACGGCAATTTTGTTGGCCAGGCAGACATTGAGCTTGCCATGGCGGGTCACAATCTCAATCAGATTGTCCAGAAGCTGACAACCATGACAGTCATCATTGGAAGCACCATTGCCGTGTCCACCATCATGGGGATGAACGTCAAGGTGCCCTTTCAGGATGGACGACCCCTGGGGAATCTGATTGAGTTGTTGCCCTTTTTTAGTTTGCTGCTCCTCATGGGACTTTGCTCCTCGGTCCTCTTTGTAATGGGCAGGCAATACCGCTGGATCTAATGATCTGGTGGATAGTAGTGCCCTTGTGATCAATAATGGGGTACACAAAAAACCCTTTTGTAGTACCACCACTACCAACACCCCTCCCCCCGTATTATAAATTCCGACCAATCGCAGTTGTCCGACTTGGTGTTGTCATATCAGCAGTTTGCTGATTAGAATCCCACTTATGGTGGCAGCCACGGTGGTAGCACACGAGAGACCCGCGGTGGTGGCAGCCTTGGGCGGCCAGTGCACCGTGTTGGCTGCCACGGCCGCACGCGTCTACCGCTGCAGGGGCCCCGCCCCTCTGAAATGGGACGGCCCCCTTTGCACAGGCATTCTGGTTCTTGCCAAGGAAAGCAGCAGTGGCCTGGCCTTTAAGCTAATCTCCTTTGGAGAGTCTCCCATTGTTCTTGACAAGGGACGGGTCGAATGGGAGCAGCGTCTTTACCGCCAGATGGAGTATCGCATAGAATCGCGTCCCTTTCACTCCTTTGAGATTGAAGGCCATGGACAGATCGGACTGCTCTTTGCCAATGAGGATGAGGCAAGATTATTTGCCTCAGCCGTCCACAAGGCCCTTGCCAGCCATTATTGGGACACAGATGGGGAAAGTGTATCGTCGTCCTCTAGATCAAATGGAAATACTTCAAAACGGGATAAGGCCCAAAAAAAGCAAAAATCTACCAAAAAGGGATTCTTTGCCAGCCTCTTTGGCGGCGGAAGTCGCAAGGAACAAAGTGATTCTGAATCAGAGATTACAACAGTCACGGGAGCATCAGATTCCAAATTGTCATCCAATCAGAGTGTATTATTGGATACGAGTAGATCTGAGAGTATCCATTCCCTTAGGGAAGAGGACATTGGAGATCCAACAGACTTTCGTCATCTGTCCCACATTGGATTCAATCCACGGACAGGAGCCTTTGATGTAAAGAATATTCCCGCAGAATGGGGTGCCATCTTTCGCAAGGCTGGGGTCACCCAGGAACAATTGGAATCAGCCGACACGGCCAGATTCATTGCCGACTTTTGTCGCAAGAATGCCCGGGACAATGGTGGAAAGACTGCCACCAATCGGAAAAAGGCTCCGGTCCCCCCGCCAAAGCGGAGTGGCAAGTCTGCTCCACCACCACCACCACCAAAAAAGGGTTATCGTCCAATGGAGGACACCACCACTCACAAGGGTGATGCTAATGATGCGTCATCATTGGACGATGCACCGGCAATGGCTTCGAGGGAAGCATCCACCAGGAATCCTCTACCAATGGACAACAGGGCAGATCTGCTAGCCAGTATTCGCGGGGGCGCAAAGTTAAAGTCTGCGAGTGGATCCACTACCTCATTGGGTACCACCGCTGCCACATCTGGCAGCGACTCGATCTCCGCGGCCCCACCCTCTGGAGAGGACCAGGGTGATCTGATGGCGGGGATGCTTGCCAAAGCCTTGGCTGCCCGCAACCGTCGCCTGGCACACTCTGATTCAGAGGACGAATGACAAGTGCCAACCATCCATAGTATTAGTGTCAATGTACAAATGGTACACCATATGATTGATTGTATTAATAGATCCTACGACCTGACATTATTGACAGTGGCATAGGTTTTCTTGCCAAAGTCAAAGGGCACATAGCGATGCTTGATCATGTGGGCAATCTGTCTGCGCATGGTCAGAACCGTCAGGATAATAAAGTAAAAGACGAGAATTGGCCAAAAGACGGGAATGTCCAAAAACGGAAAGAGTGTGCATCCCAAAGCCACAAGAATGGCTCTTGTCCCATTGTGCCAGAAGCGAAATTCAGGAAGACGACGCACAAACGGACGAAATTCGTCGTCCCTGCCCACGGGAAGAATTCCAGCAGAATCAGTTGCACCCTCCTCCTCCTCTTCCCCTGGGCCAAAGAGCTCCCCGGAAGGGTCAAAGCGGGGACTCAGAAATAGGAGGAGCAGGTTTAGAAGATAGATCCCCAGGGCATAGGCCACCACATAGAAGCCCTGGTAGCACAGGATGCGCAGTGAGAGGATAAAAAAGATACCCCCCGTGGCCAGCCAACGATAGAGGACGTGTGGCGTGGAGCGGTCCAGCAGGAATTGCATGCGGCGATTTGCCAGGACCGTCCAGGCAGTCAGACGGGCCACCGGCGTCCCCTCATTAGCACTGTCCTCGGCCCCCATCATGTGACACGGCAAAAAGATAAAATCAATTTCACAATCTTGATTATCCAGATTGATACATTTTGATTGTGGATCACCAATGATCAGGGCGCCTATTGGTGTTTACAGCATCCATTGACGTCATACTACAGTAAAATGGGGGGGGGAGGGGGCACAAAAGGCAATACGCTCTCATAGTTCAAATTTAATCCGCACCTATGCACGGTTGCTGTAGGATCTTTAGATTACTACGCAGACCTACCTGCCTTCTCTCAAACAAACCTCCAAGAAGCAACTCTAAGTATTGCAAATTCTGGACACTAGGAGGCTAGCCATACGGGCATATCCATGGATGTGCACCTGTGTGTTGCAACGATCCAAACTTTCATCCTCTTCTTGACAAGGCTCCGTTGCAGTAGTCCAATTCTGGAGCATTCGGTAGCATTTCTGGGACTCGTTGTCAAACAGGGAAATCATTTCTTGAGTCACCTCTTTCAGGGCCGCATCCACTGTGAGCCTGTACCGTTGAGGTTTGCTGTTCAAAAAGTCGAAAAGATTTTTCAACTCCTTGATCGTACCACCAATAACACACGTCTTAATGGCGTACCTTAAAGAATTATCGACTTCAGCAATGGACATATCAAACACCCGGATCAGCACATCCACTTCATCGGAATTTGAAAATAAAATACTCTCCCAAAGATGACCCATAGCCTGTCTGCGTAGATAGTCCTTGTTACTTGGCTCCATCCTCAGGGACAATTCCAGAAAGTGATATTTGGCCTCTTCAAGGGTAACCTCGGCTACCTCTTCAATGAATCCTTGTGGCCAATCATTTCTGCGTTTGAAGCATGCATCTAATGCAGCCAGACGCCCCTCTTGGCTCTCGATCCTTGCTATTAAACTGAGCTCCTTCACCCCAGCATGCGTGACATGCGTATGGATCTTCTCAGCACTCCCTGGATAGGTCGAGGATTCAAATATTAGAATAGTCGCCAGGACTCTGCCAATGGTCTCAGGCATCTGATCCATCTTCTCAGTAATACCATCAAGGGTTGCCACAAGACATGGACCATCTTTACCCCTCAAAGCTTCGTTGATATAATAGGAAATATCATGTTTAAATCGGTCGAGATCCATGCACATGGCCTTGATGATTTTGGTGACATTATTGCATCTTTTTTCAGAGCAGGCCGTCGTCAAGGCCTCGTACATTTGACAAACATACTTTTCCTCGCGATTCTTACAGAGTCTGAGCATACCCTCCAATGTGCTAGAATCTTGTGACAATACAGCAGCATGCCATTTACCATAATTGTTCATATCGGCTTCTAAAATTAGCTGCGGCACCTTGGTGCGTGAGACTGTACACCCCAGTCTGCTTAGAACCACGGCAGCCACGTCGGCTATCCTGTGTAGAGTGGATGCAGCTTCACCATTTCTGGATGGACGTGCAGCATCAGAGGACGTCACAAGAAGATTGGTAGCTGCAAAAAGTACCAACACAACAGATACGCTACCTGCACACTTCATAGCAATCCTCATATTGGCACGTGACTGACCGGGATGTCCTCCTCTATCTAATCATCTTGGCTCGACCAATAAAAGTGTACCATGTAGCAAGGAATTTATTTGATGAATCGAAGCAGAGCCAGATTTGGGACAGTTCAGCCTGTTTGTTCCATGGTGTGGCACTAATGATTTAGGGTAGGGAAACCTAAAAGAACATATTGCCGCAATTGAAGCTTAAAATCTGCACTAATGCGCTATGGGATCTTTGGACTGCTAAGCAGACACCCGCTTTCTCAAGTGCACTTTCAAGAAGCAGCCTTAAAGATGAAAAAGTCTGGACAATAGTAGACCAATCATATGGATATATCCATACGTGTGCATTGTTGCATTGCAATGATCTGGATTCCCACCCTCTTGGTGGGATTTCACCATGGTGGCCCACTTCTGGAACCTTTGATAGCGCTTTAGAGCCTGTGAATCAAGTTGAGAAACATCTTGTTGCGTAAACCCTTCCAAGGCCGCATCTACCGCAAGCTTGTACTCTTGAGGCTTGTTGCCCAAGAACTTGATAATCGTCTCCAAGGCATCACTCACGCCAGCTTCGGTGCACTTGCTAACGGCGTCCTTCTCCATAGCGTCATGGACTTTAACAACGTAATCTAGGTGCTCGAAAGTCTTCTCCACCTTGTCGAGCATGTTGGAATAGATACAGTTCCCAACGACCTTCCCCAAGGCGTTCTGGAATTCGGGGATAGAGATATCAAACATTCGGACCAGCCCATCCGCTTCGTCAAAGTTGCCGGATCCGATCCTCGATGGAAGACTATTAACAGTCAGTCTGCGTAGATGGTTCTTGTTGCTTGGCTCCATGTGCAAAAGCAGCTCCAGAGTACGATATTCTTGAGCCTCATAGGTGACCTTGGCCATCTCTTCAACCAGATCCTGTGGCCAATCATCTCTGCCTTTGAGACATTCAATTGATGCAGCCAGACGCTCCCCCTTCTTTGTGATCATTGCGATTACACTAAGCTCTTTCAGTCCAATATGTGTGACATGTTCATGAATCTTCTTAGCACTCTCTCGATAATCCTCAGACCCAATTATCACAGTCTTTGCCAGAACTTTGCTAATATCTTTGGGCATCTGGTCCATCCTTCCAGCAATACCTTCCAATATTGCCGCAAGACCTTGAGCGTCTCCATGTTCCATGGCCAGGTCGACCATGTGGGAGATGTACAGTTGGAATCGGTCAAGATCCATGCACATAGCCGCAATAATTTTGGTGAGATTCTTGAATTCTTGGTTGATACGAGCTGTTATGCAGGCCAAGAACATTAGATACGCATACTTTTCCTCTTGACCCTTGCAAAGCTCAAGCATACGATCCAACATAGTAGAGTCTTTTGAGCATAGAGCAGCATTCCATTTGCGAGTATCATTCAGATCTGCCTCTGAAATCAGTGGCCATGCCAAGGGATACAATGGCACTTTTGCATCAATAGGCTCAGCAGCCGCAGTCGGGTCTGCGGTACCGACGCTATGCATATCTGAGACTGCACGCCTCAGTCTCTCCAAAAGCCTGGCAGCTTTGTTGCTCATCGCGTCTAGAGTGGATGCGGCTCCACCATGGATGGGTAGGCGTGCAGCATCAGAAAATGTCACGAGGACGACACCTGAGAAAAGGGCCAACACGACGGATACGTTTGCTGCACACTTCATAGTGAGATCTTTGACACGTGATGGACTGGGGGGTATCGTCTTCAATTATTGGTCTGATTCAGCCAATCAAACTACGGCATTCTGCAAACAATGCATTTGATGAGTCAAGACCTAGGCAGATTTGTGACAGCCCCCACATATTTGTTCTATGGTGTCATGGTACTGACCTGGATTCTTGTTTGCCTATGGTATCTGCCAATCAAAGCAACCGGAAATCAGCCACATTACCTAGAGGGAACTTGAAAGATGTCTGTGCTATCATAACTCTGGGTGCCGTAAGTAAGCTCATTACCTGTCAGGTCCTCGATTTGTGACATGATTGCACTGGAAGAACCTTCCAAACACACACACACACACACATACACATACACAGACACACCACACATCCAAGCTCCTAATTTACTCGTTGGACCGTCAAGCCATTTTGGATCCTGCTCATACTAAACCATTTATATTGAAGAGAGGGTGCATTTCATCAAAGGATTGGGTAAAAACTCTTCCAATAATGTAATGTATCGACGGATCGTGACATATGCTTGCTTGGCAATTGGGTGGAGAGCACTCAAATGCCTATCTTGCTCTCTGTAGCCTCTACTTTCTTGACGACGTTTCTCGTTGGTGATCCAATCCTGAAGCATTTGGTGATGTTCCTGTGACCACTTGCCACATTTGCAAGTATCCCCTACCGCGTACTTTTCCAAGCCCGCTTCCACCGCGAGCCTGTACTGTTGAGGCTTGTTGTCCAGGAACTGTAAAATGTACTCAAACATCCTGATGGAACCAAGACTGATGGTACACTCCTTAACAGTGTTCACCATGGCACAATCGGCCTCAACAGTATTGTCCAAGAACTCAATAAGCCTCTTCAATCCATGGATCGATTCAGAATAGATACAATCCCCAACAACCTTCTTCAAGGCGTCGTGTACTTCATCAGTGGAGATATCGAATATCCGGATGCACTCATCCGCATCATTGCCCCTTCTCAACCTGATAGTATCCCAAAGATGCTTCACAGTCTGTCTGCGCAAATGGCCCTTGTTCTTTGGCTTCATCCCCAGGAGCACTTCCAGAGTGTGATATTGCCTATGGAGATAGGCGTGCTCGGTCATCGCTTCAATGAGGCCATGCGGCCAATCCTTCCTGAGCTTGAGACACGCACCAAATGCAGCCCGACGCTCCTCTTTGTTCTTGATCATTGCGATCGCACCGAGTTCCTTCAACGCAGCATGCGTGACATGCTCGTGAATCTTCCCGGCACATCCCGGATATGTCTTGGGCCCATGCATCATACCAATGTCTAAAATAATTATACCAAGAGTTATGGGCATCCGGTCCATCTTCCCGGCAATACCATCCAATACGTCCGCAAGAAATGGAGGATATAGAGGTCCCAGTTTGATCAGTTCAAAAATCTCCCTTTCGAATCGGTCAAAATCCATACACTGGGCTCGAATGATGTTGTTGGTGAGATTCTTCCATGGTTTTTCCTGGTGGGCCGCCACCGAGGCCGTGTACATTTGATCAGTATACTTTTTCCCATGACCCTTGCAGTGTTCAAGCATTCTATTCAATCTAGTATGGTCTTTTGAACGCGCAGCAGCCCTCCATTTGGCACCATTTTCCATATATGCTTTGGAAATTGGTGGCCACCCCAAAGGATGCGGTAGCACTTCTGTGCCAAGAAGCTCAGCAGCAATAGCCGAGCCTGAAGCACGGACTCTACCCATGCATGAGGCCGTACACCCCAGTCTGTGTAGAATCCCGGCAGCTGCATCGGCCATCCCACGTAGAGTGGATGTGACTCTTCTACTACCATTGGTGGATCGACGAGCAGCATTAGCATAGGTCACAAGGAGAACAATCCCCGCAGAAAGGGCAAACCCGATGGATGTATTTGTTGCACACTTCATAGAGAAATTATCGACATGTGAGACTGGCCGGGGTATAACCTGTCATTAATAGTCATCCTGATTCGGCCGACAAGGGCACAATATTCCCGAAAGAATCTATTCGATGAATAGAGCAGGCCTCTGAAATAATAATTTTAACCTATCCAATTGGCAATAACAGAGCCGTAACAGAAAATAACAATGTGCTAAAAATGGGCCTTATAAGTGACAGAGAATCATGCAATACCGGTAATTTATGACCATTGTGCGCGTCTAAGCTAAAATTGATCTACAAAACACGTCCACAACACTCTACGCGTGTTCCACTATTCTACCGAATGCCTACCGCCATCAGTAATAACGGCCAGCTCACGGATCTTGATAAAGAGGAAATAGTCCGACCTTCTCAGCGTTCCGCCGACATGGAGAACGTATCGATATTCAAGGGTGATTACCAGCCGCAATCGTTCTGCGCAAATGTCCTCTGGATCCCTGCCACCATCTCAATTGTGAAGCAATTATTTAGTCGACTGCGGCATCTACCATCGTACTGCCGGCAATCCATCAGCCCCCGCAATTTGAAAAACTAGCTGCTGGCGCGGGTTTTCAAACGGCATTTTGCACTTGATACCGATATCAAGCGTCGTGCCGATGCCGTGGATCATCTGGCATCATCTGTGGATTATCTTTTGCTTGAATAAGGCAGTCTGGCGCATTTAGGTTATTGACGGTTTGATCTCTGTTACCGCTTATCGGCCAATCAGCCAAATTGTTAATAACATTGTCAATAACAATTGTTATTTCAGAGGCCTGTTATTTATGATTAGAAGGGTAGCGCGATCCAACAATTGACCGATTCATCATTGTAAATGATTTCCTAGTTGGTCAAAATGACATCTCTGAATATTAATGAGTCGTCAACCTTAATGAATCGATTGGAGGGCATTACACAAATACTGACATTATCCTCTGGCCCTTGGTAGTGGCATATTCTTGGCATTGCGCTCGAATAGTTTCAGTTATCTGGGGTTTCTGAGTGTGTGCAAGGGGCATGAAAAGTACGTAAACTTTGAGTTGGTGTATGTCATTGTGCTGAATATCATTTATAATCAGAGCCTGTGTCGCACCATTGATCTGGAGAACTCTGTGATGACCATTGTTCTGATTTGTACCATGCGCCTCACGGGCTACCGTCACTTTTACATTTTTTCCTTTGCTCTCGCAGGGGATACCGTACAAACATTTGCTTGGGATCCAGACAATCCTGCGGGTGCTGATGCGTTCTAGCATGTTTGTATGCACAACTGTCTGAATCCAGCAACGGCTGACCACACTCGAGGTCCCTTGAAGTGTAGCTGTGTGTTTCTGTATTACAGAGTGGCGTCAAAGCTCCTTAAGTTTGGATGATCAATAGGTCTCAATACACTGATTTGGATGCGTGATGAATTATGTTTTGTTTTGGGATGGATATGGTTCCAAAAGAGGAACATGCGCTACAATCCATATGAGTCAAGGTGTGCAATATCTCTCTTGAGATTAAAGGTCAGGGAAGAGACTATGTGTCTCGTGGGTAAAGATTCGGAAGAGGGAGACAACTTTAGGGGGCACAGTACTACTGAACTCGGCCAGTAGCTGCTTGAGAAATGCGTGCTCCTCGTGAATATTCTCTGTAATGGTCCTCAACCGCAATAGTTGTGATGAGGCTTGGGAAGAGGAGGAAGATTCCGTCTTGGCCTCGCCGCTGGATTCAGGCTCCACTCGAACAATGGTAGTGCGTTGCAAATAGAGCGCATAGATGAGAGCACTGCTGCGCTCAAGCATTGCGGAAAAAGTCGTATTCTGGTACTGCAGCCGGTGCAATTGAACCATGGGCTTTTCCAAGTCTACTCCAAAAGCCTGACAGAGTTGTGCAAGGCCGCTAATGGCATCAGTGGCCGGCAGTGATACACTCAAGTCATGTTCCTCTCGACCCAATTGCATCATGCTTCTCAGCTGCTCGGAGAGAAGGCCAATGTCGGGTCCCAGGAATTTTAGTTTCGTGGTTACAGTGTGCATTTCATGGAGAAGTTTTTCCAGATTTGTTGCAAGATTCGTGGAAAAGGCCATTGCCTGAAGACACGTATTGATTGCAGGATAGTGCGGGTCCTCTTTGGCTACGTGGACATTCTCTAGCAGGTCAATGTGTGTTTGTCTGATGTCCCGCAGATGCGTTTGTCTGTAAAGCCATTCGAAGAGCGGGGCCATGATGTGCATAGTGCTCCCGATTGCCCATCTCATTATGCCTACAGACTGCTTCTCCGTTTCAATGGTAAAGGCTGAGTTTTGCGAGGTCAGGAAGCCACGCACGGCGTTATCCAAGCGCAGCACGGGATGTGCGTGGATCAGCTGCACAAAATGCCCCAACACCACACGACGCGACTCCAGTGATTGTGACGTAGCCAACCCGAGGCGCTGCACGGCTATGGTATGCGCAAATGCTATGCGGAGAGTGTGGTTAGAATATGCTGTAAACATGGAGATTTGTACACATTGCGGATTGCACGTCGGAGAGATGTGGGACCATGCGCTCAGGAAAGCGCTTCAGCAGATATTCCATCAGCTCAAGGAATTGCGTGCAGCGACGCTGTACAATGACCGTGCGTCCGCTATCGTCAACAACTGTCTTCAAGGCATAGAGCCCGTAGTAGGTTCCAGCTCCTCCTTGAGCGTTGGCATCAATGACACTGACGCTGCAGTGTGACGCTGGATGCAGAGTTGAAAATCCTCTTTGAACTCTATCATCCTCGCTGGACGACGGGTAGCTTGATGCACTGCGTGTCATATGATGCCCGACATGGTAGCTGTCTATCTCGAGATCTGTACTATGGGAAGCTATCTGCTGAGAGGCTACAGCCGTGGGAGGCAACTGTGGTGCGGGTGTGGATGGTGAAGACTCGGTTACGGCTCCTGCAAGAGCAGAATTATCAGTGCCAACGGCCCCATTGGAGATGCCACTAGACGCGGGATTGGAACCTACATCAGAATTACTGCCACCAATGGAAAGCTCGCAGTCCAGGACGCCAGCCAGAGATGCAACGCGCTTCCGATGGCGTGACCCGTGCAGGGGAGCAACGAAAAGAGTAGCAAGGCTTATTGAAAAAAGCAGGGACAGATGCATTCGGTTGGATGCCAATCGATACGACACAATGTGGGAGGCTGTTCACGTGGCGCATGACAGGGGCTGGAGAGGAAATATGAGACTGTTGATTCGGTGCATGATATCTGGGTTATATGTGGCGCAGTGAAATATATTGTAAATGATTGCATGACAACATCCTGTGTAATTGTAAGACGTGTTTTGTATCAGCGACATTGTATGTATGTATATACCAGCCCTCTGAAATAACAATTTTGGTTGATCCAATTGGTAATAACAGAGCCGTAACAGAAAATAACAATGTGCTAAAAATCGCAACAAAATGGGCCTTAGAAGGGACAGAGGATCATGCAATACCGGTAATTTATGACCATTATGCGCGTCTAAGCTAAAATTGGTCTACAAAACACGTCCACAACACTCTACGCGTGTCTCGCTATTCTACCGAATGCCTATCACCATCAGTGACAACGGCCAGCTCATGGATCTTGTTAGAGGAAATGATCCGGCCCTCTCAGCGTTCCGCCGAAATGGAGAACGTATCAATGTTCAAAGGTGATAACCAGCTGCAATCGTTTTGCGCAAATGTCCTCTGAATCCCTGTGACCACCTCGATTGTGGAACGGTCATTTAGTCGACTGCGGCATCTACCATCGTACTGCCAGCAATCCATAAGCCCCCGCAATCTGGAAACCCGGCTGCTAGCGCGGGTTTTTGAGCGGGATTTCGCATTTGATACCGGATATCAAGCGCCATGCTGATGCTGTAGATCATCTGGCATCATCCGTGGATTATCTTTTACTTGAATAAGGCGGTCTAGCGCATTTAGGTTATTGACAGTTTGATCTCTGTTACCGTTTATCGGCCAATCAGCCAAATTGTTAATGACATTGTCAATAACAATTGTTATTTCAGAGGCCTGGAATAGAGGTATAGACAGGTTTGGAACAGCTTAAATGTTCCTTTGATGATGTTGTCATGACAATGATTTGGCTTTTGATGGCCATGCCTCAACTGTACTATTCTATAAGAGAGTATGGAAACATAAAGGACAAGACACTGTTGTTTGCAATCGGATCTCCCATCATCAATCCATGCTGATGCACCATCGCTGTGGGATCTTTTGGTCGTTGGACAGATCAGCCTTGAAAAGAGGACACATACGTCCAGTGATTGCGCATTTAAAAGGCTTCCAAATGCGTACCGCGTATGTACCGCGTATCAAAATTCTTAATGGATCCATGCATGTACCACACACATGGCTCTACCCGGAATTGACCTCATCAATCAGACGCTGAGCATCGACCTCGGCAATTTCGCCCTCCATCAGACGCACACGGCGGAGCCAGGCTTGGGCGCCGGGGAGATCGCCGCCTCGTTTGCATTGGATGGCGCGTTCCTTGCAGGGACGAATGGCTCCGCGAACCTGTCCCACATATGCGTCCATGGACAGGTGACCCTCGTCCACGGCCGAAGCCATGGCATCCAATTTGGCTTGCAACCCCTCTGCATCCAGACCACATACTAAGGTCGAAGGTGGATGGGATGTAAAAAGGGACAATTCCTCCTCCATGACAACATAGCTGCAGCAGAGGAGATCCATATCGGATTGGACCACAGGGGGTGCAATTGGTGCCACGCCAAAGGCAGCTCCAGAGGCACCACACGGGATCACTGTCCATTGCACTGTGTGCTGCATGCTAGCATAGCGTGCAATCAAATGATCCCTCGAAAGGGCCGTCCGCGCCGAAAGGGTCACCAAAAGGGAATATGAGATTGGTGCATTCCTCGAGGCCCCCACAGTGCTGTTATTGGCGGGTCTTGGACGTCCTGGAGGGGACAATATGCATCGATCGGACCAGCGACAGGAGCCCAAAAGCGGTGCTAATGGTATCACTACTGAGCCTACCAGTGTCTCCCCCTCCCGGGGTGTCTCCAATGGCAGTCCAATGGTAGCAGTTGGGCTCTCCTTGGGACTCTTTCCAAAAATGGACGATAACCATCCGAAACTTGCTCCCTTGGAGGAGGCAGTAGCACTCTCCGTCTTTTCAATGAGAATCGAGCGAAAGAGGTCAATGCGAATCTTGCGATGCTCGATAAATTTTGTGGTGCGAAGGGTATTTGGCACAAGACCTTGCCAATGCTCCTCAGACCATAGAGATTCTATGGAATGCAGGGTGTCCGTCTGATGACCTACCCTGTGTTCCCAATCACAATGGATGGCGAGACGGAAGCGATCTGAGACCATATCCATGGGAGATATCTCATCGCCTCCCTTGGACGCACACAATCCAGATATGTGTACCACCAGGGTATCTGGGGCAATGTCCCTGTCTGAAATATCATTCTCCAAGGCCTCCTGTGGCACCAAGATGGGAAGTTCCACATCCACGGTGATCGTCTTTGCCTCTTCCAGATTGGCCCCAGATCCAATGTCCGACACAAAGGCACGTTGGCGGGAAACAAAGAGTGCTGCTCGACGCATGTCGCCTAGGGCGTGGCATTGCTTGGCAGTCTGTTGACATTGCTGTGCCTGGGTCCGCAAAATCGTTAGCAGAGCGTTTCTCGAGGGATCATTATTGGTGGAACCTCCTCCCCCACTACCACTACTACCTTCGGGACTGTTGGCACCAAGCTCTACGAGACGCGCCATCAGAGCACGTGCAAGTGGCATATTTCCCGCACGCTTGGCCTCGAGTGCCTCGCGTCTCAGTTCGTTCATGTTGCTCTGTCCCATCTTCCCCCTCCTTTTTTTCCTCTTTCCTCCTTCCTCCCTCTCCTTCTCCTCCTCCTTCCCAGGATCGCAGTGATACGAGCGTCAAAAATGATTTCCCAGGTTGTTTCAATTTCGGATATTCCACATGGTGGTTGCCATACAGCAACAGCAGCAGCCAGTTATGGCAGCAAATGGCGGTGTGACGATTCCGCTTTCGGCTGCAGGACAGGCATTGCTGGTGGTTGGTGCGGTATTGATTATGGACGCAGGCAACGGGGAACGCATTCTGGCCAAATATTATCCCCACTCGGAGCATGGCTCCTGTGGGAAGCGCCAGACTGCCCTGGAACGGACGCTCTTTGAGCGGTGTGGAAGAAAACACGGTGCCGAGGGCGAGGCCACAATGTGTGACGGAGCCGTGGCCGTATGTCGCAGCAACATGGACCTGCTCGTATTTGTGGTGGGTCGGGCCATGGATGGGAACGAGTTGCTTTTGGCCATGGCCCTGGACACGATCATGGAGACGCTGCTTTTGCTTTCGGGCAAGACGCCCCTGGATCGCAGGGCCCTCCTGGATTGCTATGATCTTGCAGCCCTGGCCATTGATGAGACCATTGATCGGGGCATCATCCTGGATGTGACCCCCTCGGAAATTGCCGCCAAGGTGGCACGCACGCCTGCGGGCTTTGCAGACACGCCCCTACAGGAGCAGACACTCTCCTCGGCATTTTCCTTTGCCCGTCAGCGTCTCAAGTCCCTCCTCAAATAGTAGTAATACTACTGATACATTATCTGTATTGCAATTGATTTATAGATCAATTGATCGAAAAAGAGAGAAAGAGAGAGGGAGAGAGAGAGAGAGAGAGAGAGAGATAATGTGAATGTGAATGTGTGTGACAAAAGACAAATGCAAATAACATATTCGAATATCCATTTTGGTGGTATTCGTTTTTTGATGGGGTTGTGCACTGTGGCCCTGGAGGGGGAGACAGCCCAAAGGACGGCAGACCTCTTTCGTGCACATGGCGTCCTCTCCGAAAGCACCGTCATGCAATTGCAAGTGTCCCCTGCAGAGAAAAGACAGACTCTTTCCCTGTCCTCGGTCACCGCGAGCCAATCGTCTTCGTTGCTGAGTACACTGACCCTAAGTCATCATCATCATCATCCTCCTCCTCCTCATGGCATATGCACCGGAGACAATAACACAGCGACTCTGAAAACGGTACGCGTCAATGTGGATGCACTCAATGATGCATGCAGGTGTAGGGGAAGAGGAGCCTCTGTCGAAACAAACCCCGCAAATACCAGCAATTTTGTTTTAACCGTGAGCACCGGACATTTGTTGGTGGCCACGCAACCGGCACCGGGGATGGCACGACTTGCACGTGTGCAGGCCACACCATTGCCGCATCTGATCACAGCTGCCCATCCCAGACCCTCTGTCTATTCTGCAGAGATTTCTGTATGGGGTGCAACCCTGGATGAATATCTCGGACGCGTGGGTGGCCGTCCCGCCAGCAATGATCTGCTTTTGCATTTGGCCTCTGATGGGGCCCTCGTCATTGATCGTGTGGCCCGCCTTGCAAAGGGTGCAAAGAAGCGAAATAATACCGGCAATGGTCCCTCGTCCATGACAATCTGTGCTCGAGCAGTGGTGCCACGAGAGGAATTGGCTGCGGTACGGATGGAAGAGGATCATCTAGATCCAGACGACGAGGGTCATTCCCTCCACATTGCCATTGCCCAGGGTGCCCTTGCAATCATCTGTCGTTTGGCCGTGCAACACAAGACCATTTTGCGTCTCTGCCTCCCGCGGGATCAGCAGCAGGGGCCCCTTTTGGCCATGCTAAGCTGTCATCCCGCTCAGGACGTACTCCTTGAAGTCGAATGTGCCATCATGCCAATGCAGCCACAGGACACGCCCGTGGAAGCCGTCCATGACATTGATTGCATTGATGAGGGCGAATGCATCCCGATGACACAGTCCGAAGACGAAATCGACTCTTGACATTGATCTGCGAAAAATCGAAAATGGCCTGGTGGATCTAATGGGTAGATCAGCAAGAGTTGGGGGGGGGGATATGTGGCATGGGTTTGTATAATCTTCCTAACACAATCACGGTCCGTAGATCCCTTTTCAACACAGATCTATCCAACAATCGGAAGATCCTGCATTGCATTAGTGTAGACGGGAAATCCAGCTACGACAATGGTCTCACCTTTGTAGAGGTCCCCCGATTTGTTAATTATTGATAATTGAGATCTTGGAAAGAGGCCAAACTCATATTCAATAATTAAGATAGCCTTGCTTCAACTCTGCTCAGAATATTGCTTTACCCACACTATACCGATCATGTGCTCTGACGCCGAGTCTCATCTTGAAATTGTGGACCAGAAATAAATTTGGGTAACTTTTTTTGAAGAGTAAACACCCGAACTTGTTATTACACAACCACATAGGATAACTGATACGTAGTCACCCACTACCATGACACCATAAAACAAGTATGTGTAAACTGTCACAAACCTCCGCCTACACCTCGATTCGTCAGATCAGCTCTTTGCTGCTCGATACGCTCTGATTGGCCGAGTCAGAGGGAGAGAATGGGACCCCGGTTGGCTATTCATGTGCCAAGATTGCTGTCATGAAGTGTGCAACAAACGCATTTGTCGTATTGGCCTCTTTTGCAGTCACCACCCTCCCTGTGACATCCTCTGATGCCGGCCGTATATCCACTAATGGTCAAGCCACATCCACTTTGCATGGAATGGTCAACGCAGCTGCTGGGATGCTGACCAGATTTGGAGGATTGTGTGCAGCCTCCTGCATAAAGGTGCCATCAGATTTTTCAGAATGGCCACCGATTACAAAAGGGGATATGAAAAGTGAGACCAAATGGTTTCAGGCCATGTGCTCAGAAGACTCTACTATGCTGAATCGTATGCTCAAGCTCTGCAAGGGTCGTGGAGAACCGTACACGAGTCTAATGCATACGGCATGTTGGTCAGCCCGCACTGGCCGCCACTGGGACAAGTACACCAAAATTATCGAGGCCATGTGCATGGATCTCGACTCACCTGAATCGCCTGTGCACGTTCACATCAACGATGCCCTGGGGGAGAAAGATGCATCGCTTCTTGTGGCAACATTAAGAGGTGTTGCTGGGAATGATCAAATGACTGAAGACATTGGTAAGATTTTAGCGGTTCTTGTGATGATGGGGCTCGGGGACCATCCAGGGAATATTGAAGAGATATGTGAAAGTGTCACGCACACTGGGTTGAGGGAGCTCAGTGCAGTTGCAATGATTGAAAACAGACACGAGCGTCTGGTTGCCTCGGCTGCATGTTTCACGCGCAGCAAGGATTTGCCGCAGGGTCTAATCGAGGAGATAGCCCGGTTTGCCTATGACAATGAGGAATATCGCGCTCTGGAAGTGCTCTTGAGGGCGAGGCCAAGTAACGGAGAAGCTCTACGTGGATGGCTTGTACATCGTCTTTTTTTAAATATCCTACACACAAATCTTGACGAAGTGTATGAGTGCATTCGGATATTTGATATCTCTGCTGCTGAAATCCACGACCCCTTGAAGAGTGCTGTCATGAGGTGTATCAATTCTGGCTCGCCCGAAAAGTTTGATAATATTGTCAAATTCTTGGACAACGCCATCAAAGTCCATAGCGCCTTGAATGTCAAAGTCCGCTATGCCTTGAAGAACGTCATTAGGGAGTGTACCATCGACCTTGGCTCAATCAGGATGTTTGAGTATATTTTTCTGTTCCTGGGCAACAGGCCTCAACAGTACAAGCTTGCAGTGGATGCGGCCCTGAAAAGGTACGAGGATATTACTCAGCTTGACATAGAGTCTCTCAAATGCTACAAAGGATTTCAGAATTGGACTGCCAAGGAGGAATCCCGTCAAAAGAAAGAGGATAGAAAATGGCAGATGGCATATGCACATTTGAATCCTCTTCATCCAATGACATGATCCCAATCGATGCATTGCCTGATCGGAAGAGTTTCTATCCAATCTCCTGATGGAAGAATGAAATGATTTCTCTTCAATCAAAATGCTTTGACATAGGCAAGACTGAAAGTGGCTTGCCCGCCCAACAGCCAAACTCAGAGTTGGGACACACAGTGTGCTCCCATAAAGTCCTTTGAACACAATCATGACACCTAAGCATCTTTTCAACACAGATCTCTCTAAAGATCAGAAGCCCCTCTATTGTATCAATATGGATGGGGAATAATGTCAAGAAAAGGCCTTGGCACGTCATGATATCGCAGGTTTGTTCACAATTAGGTTTGAAAAGGTGAGAGTCCTGTCACAACAATGTATCATCCTCCAAGTTTCCTCATAATGGCATGGCATGGCTGCTATACAGCCAGTCGTCACCTGGGCCAGCGCATGTCGGAAAATCTTAAACACACCAATTGATCATTGAACACAGATTGACATACAAGTATCCCCGGTCACCAATGCATCAGCAAATTATATTGCCGGCAAGTCCTGATTGGTCCAGCAGGACAATTTGGCAATCTTCGCACCCCCATTGCACCCCGGCTAGCAGCTTCCGTATCGGTCCTGCGCCACCTTACACTTTGGCCATGATCATGAAGGAGCAATGGACAGCGGGTGTGGTGCCGCGCTCCAAGACGGCTCGGGCCACCACCAACCCCATCCGCAATATTGTTGACAGACTCCAGGTGCCATGCAATCCGGAGCGTCAGCCCACGTTGGCTCTGAACCTGGGGGACCCTGCCCTCTATGGGAACCTTCCCCCGCCCACAGAGCTCATTGAGGCCCTAGCCCAGGCAGTAGCCACCGATTCAGGACGCTACGTCCCCGATGAAAAGGAGACCAGTCCTGGTATTGCATCCAATGGTGGATCCCTCCTTGGGAAAATCCCAATGGGATCTTCCCCCCACGGATATCCCCCTGCTGTGGGGACGATGGCAGCAAGGGCAGCCGTAGCACAGCATGCATCCCGCAGCGGCCTTGTGTACTCTGCCCAGGATGTGATTGTTTGCTCGGGATGTTCTGGTGCCCTTGACATGGCCATCACGGTTTTGGCCGACGGGGGCAACAATTCCTCGCCAATTCTGTTGCCACAGCCTGGATTCACCCTATATCGCACCCTGTGTGACAGCAAAGGAATTCCCTCTGTCTATTATCCCCTGCTGCCGGGATCTGATTGGGAGGTTGATTTGGAGGCAGCGGACCACTTGCTCCGTGGGCTCAGGGAGGAGGGGCGTGCTGCTGCAGGATGGATAGTCAATAATCCATCCAATCCTTGCGGAAGTGTCTATTCCCAGGAGCATCTGCAGGCAATCAAGCGTCTTGCACTTTATCATGGGGTGCCCATAATTGCAGACGAAGTGTACGAGGACCTGGTCTTTGCCCCCAACCAATACCATCCCCTGGCGGCCCTGGAACCCGTCAGTGTGCCCGTAATCACTTGCGGTGGCACTGCCAAACGCTTCCTAGTGCCTGGATGGCGTCTGGGATGGCTCCTATTGGCACCCAATTGTGGCCCCGCCCTAGACGAAGTTAGAAAGGGCGTTGCCGATCTGGCATGTCTACTTCTTGGAGCAAACTCGGTAATTCAGGCTGCCCTTCCGGCCATCCTCCAGGATGTGCCGCGTTCCTACCATGAAAGTGTCAATGCTTACATGGCGCGAAATGCTCAAATCCTCTATGAGGCCCTCGCACCCACCGAAAACGGAAATGACAAGGATAATATGGCCCCACTTCCAATTACGATCAACAGGCCGCAGGGGGCCATGTATGTGTTGGTGGGCTTGCCGCAGGGTCATTTTGATTTTGCCGACGATGTGGCCGCCTCGGAACTGCTCATCAGCGAGGAGAGCGTAAAGGTGCTACCAGGGACCATCTTTGGCATCCCGCATTACATTCGCATCGTCATCTCCCCGCCGCCAGAGGTCATCCGTGAGGCTGCCCAACGCATTCTCCACTTTTGCCAGCGCCACATGCTCCAAACATTGGCATAATCAGATCATGGTTTATTATCTATGAAATACTACCCCCATTCCTCTTATTACTACTATTGCTACGACTATGACTACTACTACTACTACTAGTCTCCTCCCATTTCGCTCTCCCACTACCCTGACCGGGGTCTCTTTTTTCTTCGTCACACTGCAAGTATGTGCATCACCAACACGTCTGCTGAGCTGAACTGGGCGCTCGTGCGCAACTATAATGCGCACATGGTCAAGCGCAACGGAGTTGTCTTTAGCACGGAGGCAGGAAACCTTGCCTGCAAGCATAGCTACAAGTATTCCGCCCTGAACACGCCCTCTGTCATCAAGATCGAGGCCGTCTCTGCCGGCGTCAGTGTCTCCCTGCGCAGCCGCAAGGCCCCCCAGGGTGCCATTCAGTCCGCCTTTGGCGCGCCGTCGGTGATCAAGAAGGGTAAGTCGCCCGCCCATCGTGCCGTGCGTCTGGGACGTCTGCTGCAGGCCAACGGCTACCGCAGCGACCTCATCCGTCCAGCCCAGGCGCGTCTCTGTGCCCTGCTGGCCAGCCAGAAGCCCCGCTTCCCCAAGCGTGCCTCCAAGAAGCAGCTCTAGGCACTGCAAATTCTGGATATTAGTAAACCAACCATACGGACATATCCGTGCATGTTGCCTTTTCACATTACAATTATCTTGATATGTTTGTGGGTTTTCAGTACCCCCCCACCTGCCAAAGAAATCGCATATATTAGCCACACCGATATCGCAATGAGACAGTATAAAAAGCAACTGCATCCCTTATCCGCGCCAATGCAATGTAGGATCTTCTAATCGTTGGACAGATCTGTCTCCAAAAATGTTTCCCCACATGATTGCGTTGGGAGGACTTTACAGATGCATACCATACATTCAAACTCTTAGTCTATCTGTTAGACGGACAGGTCACTTTCAGTCTCACCTATGTCAAAGCATTTTTATTGAAGAGAAACCATTCCATCCCATTAGGAGGTTGGATAAAAACTCTTCCGATCAGGTAGTGTCTCGACTTGGATCATGTCATTGGGTGGTGGACATTAAAATGTAGATCCTGCCATTCACCATCCTCTTCCTTTTGACGAGCTTCCTCCTTAGTGATCCAATCCTGAAACATTTGATGACATTCCTGGATCACCAGGTCATATTTGGTAAGATCTTCTCGCCTACATTCCTTCAAGACCGCATCCACCACTGACTTGTACTGTCGAGGGTTGCTATTCAGGAATTCAATGATCCTCTTCACTTTCTTAATCGAGCCATAATACAGACAAATACCAACGGCCACATCTAAGGCATAATGGACTTTAACAGTGGGAATCTCGAATGTCTGGATCAGTCCATTCACCTTGTTAGAGTTGAGAGCAAGAATACTGTTTGCAAGACCATCCAGAGCCTGTTTGCGTAGATGATACTTGTTTGTTGGTTCCATCTCCAGGAGCGCTTTTAGAATGTAATATTCTCCTTTTCCAAGAATGACCTGAGCAATATGTTCAATTAGGCCCTGCGGCCAATCATTTCTGTGCTTGAGGCAGGCAAGCAATTCGGTTAGACGCTCGTGCTTGTTTTCAATCATTGCAACTGTACTGAGCTCCTTCAACCCAGCATGCGTGATATATTCACAAATCTTTTCAGCACTCCTTGGAGAGGCTTTGGGCCCGAATACCACAATCTTTGCTAAAACTGTAATAATATCTGGGAGCACCTGGTCCATCCTCCCAGCAATACCATCCAATACTGCCGCAAGATATGGAGCATTCAAAGGATGTATGGCTCGGGCGATCTGATCAAAAATATCCTGTCTAAACCGGTCGAGATCCATACACATGGCCTCGATGATTTTGGTGTAACTGTCCCATCGTTTGCCACGGCTGGCCATCAAACAGGCCCCGTGCATTCGATCCGCATACTGTGCCTCACAACCCCTGCAGAGCTTGAGCATACGATTCAGCATAGTAGGGTCTTCCGAATATACAGCGGCCTTCCATTTGCACCAATTTTTCATATTCGCTTCTGTAATCCATGGCCGCTCGGAAGGATCCGATACCACTTTAATGTATGGGGCTAAATATCCCCCTCCCAGTCTGTTTAGCATCCCAGCAGCCGCGTTGGTCATCCCATGTAAAGTGGATGTGACCCGACCATTAGTAGATATACAACCAGCATCAGAGGATGTCACAAGAAGGGTGATAGCTGCAAAAAAGGCCAATACGGCAAATGCGTTTGTTGCACACTTCATGGCGGCAAGTTTGACACGTGAAGAGCCAACCGGGGTCCTATTCTCTCTCTCTCTCTCTCTCTCTCTCTCTCTCTCTCCCCCTCTTTGACTCCGCCAATCATGACGTAGCAATCAGTAAAGAATTGATTGAACAAGTTGAGGCATACGGAAATTCGGGACAGCCCATATACTTGTTCAATGGTATTGATAAGGATTTGGCTTTTGATATCCATTGCCCAAAGCGACTGTATACCAGTCGTACTATGCTGTAGCAATGGAAAAGGACAAAAATATCACGCTGTTGTAATTGAATCTTTCTTCCGAATTGATGCAATAAAGTATCTTCTGGTCGTTGCACAGGCTTGCTTTGAAAAGACATCTACTTGCGTTAGAGACTTTACAGATGCACACCACGCATTCAAACTCTTAGCCTATCGGTTGGGCGGACAAGCCACTTTCAGTCTCGCCTGTGTCAAAGCATTTTTATTGAAGAGAAACCATTCCATCACATCAGAAGGTTGGACAAAAACTCTTCCGATCGGGTAGCGCATCGACTTGGATCATGTCATTGGGTGGTGGACATTAAAATGTAGATCCTGCCATTCGCCATCCTCTTCCTTTTGACGAGCTTCCTCCTTAGTGATCCAATCCTGAAGCATTTGATGATATTCCTGGATTACTGGGCCATATTGGGGAAGAGATTCTTGCCAACATTCCTCCAGGGCCGCACCCACCGCTGACTTGTACTGTCGAGGGTTGCTGTTCAGGAATTCAATGATCCTATTCACCTTCTCAGTCGAGCCATAATGCAGGCACATCTCCACGGCCACATCTAAGGCACAATGGACTTGAGCAGTAGAGATATCGAATGTCTGGATCAGCCCATTCACCTTGTCAGAGTTTAAAACCAAGATACTATTCGCAAGACCATACAAAGCCTGTTTGCGTAGATGATGCTTGTTTGCTGGCTCCATCTCCATGAGCGCCTTTAGAACGTGATATTCTCCTTCGTCAAGAATGACCTGTGCAATATGTTCAATTAGGCCCTGTGGCCAATCATTTCTGTGCTTGAGGCAGGCAAGCAATTCGGTTAGACGCTCGTGCTTGTTTTCAATCATCGCAACTGTACTGAGCTCCTTCAACCCAGCATGCGTGACATGTTCATAAATCTTCTCAGCACACCTTGAATAGACTTTGGGCCCAAATACTACAATCTTTGCTAGAACTATAACAATATCTAGGAGCACCTGGTCCATCTTCTCAGCAATACCTTCCAATGTTGCCGCAAGAAGTAGTGCATCTTTCTCTCCCCGAACACTCATAAGGTGGCTGTGAATACACCCTCTAAGTGTGTCAGGATCTATGCTCAGGACCTTGACAATGCTGATATAATTGTCCCAGTAGCCGTCAAGGCGGGCTGACCAACAGGCCGTATGCATTAGACCCGTGTACGGTTCTCCACGACCCTTGCAGAGCTTGAGCATGCGATTCAGCATAGTAGGGTCTTTTGAGCACGTGGCCTCAAGCCATTTGGTCCCACTTTTCATATCCCCTTCTGTAATCGATGGCCACTCTGAAGGATCCGATAGTGCTTTTACACATGGGGCTGTACACCCCAGTCTATCTAGCATCCCAGCAGCTGCGTTAATCATCCCATGCAAAGTGGATGTGGCTTGTCCATTAGTGGATATACGACCAGCATCAGAAGATGTCACAAGGAGAGCGGTAGCTGCAAAAAAGGCCAATGCGGCAAATGCGTTTGTTGCACACTTCATGACAGCAATTTTGACACGTGAAGAGCCAACCGGGGTCCTATTCTCTCTCTCTTTGACTCCGCCAATCAGAGCGTAACAATCAGCAAAGAATCAAGGGATAATATTGAGAGAAAAGAGCGATGCAATAACGGCTGCAAATGTAATGGGATAATGTCATTTTAACCAGGTAAATTCAAGGGTTTTGCCTATTCTACCAGGCAAATATGCAATTCCACCGGGTAAAAATGTCTATTCTACCAGGTGAATCTTTTTGACCCCAAATTTAGCCATGAATCCTTGCATGAATGTAGTACCAATGGATAGCCCAGAAAATGATCCATTCGAATGCAACCCAATACAGCATAGTGGGGATGGGACGGGATCATATATTTTAAACGTTCCATTCCTAAGGCACCTATTTTGTATGCAAATTGAATCTGCATTGTTGCTGAGCGTCCCAGGTTGCGGGTAATGTTGAAGGCCTCTGTGCCACTGTCTTCAGTGACAACGGACTCAGATATGGTGAGGATCTGGGCCGTATGGTACTGTGAGAAGGAATTTTTCTTATATACCGCGCGGATATAGTCGGATGTCTCGGCTACAGCTGCCATCAGAGCCTTGCATGAGTGCCGGAGAGGAATCCCGTGGGCTTGCGATCTTCTGCAGAGGCGCAAATGGACTTGCAGAAGCTCACAAGATGAAGGCCCCAAAGAGATTTTCAATGCAATATTTTCTATGCATCGCTTCCCGGGGCTATGACCTTGTACAAGCCTGCTGCCCGGTTCTCCTGCCTCTCTTGACGTTGTATGCAATGTAGGACACTCAAAAACGATACAGATCCAATTTTCGCGAGAGATCAATACCCCGAGAACAGGACTTTTACAACATGGCCTTCTGCTGGGATCACACACTCATAATGTTGTATTTAGCTGCATTCGGGTGAACTATGTTCTAAGCTACCCATTGATTCTAGATTCGTAGCATTGGGGTAAAGACTCATCGTTTAATGTGGATTCGAAACAGTTTCCTGGTGGAATTACACATTTTGACGGTAGAGTAGGCGGAACCCCTAAATTTTCCTGATAAAATAGGTGCTGTCCCATTTAAAGATGCATTCCGCTATTTGTCATCTCCTCACCCCTTTGACGAGACTCCCCTCTCGATGATGAGCCAATCCTGAAAGGTTTCGTAGTTTTGCTGGCACCTTCTGCTAAAATTGACAGTCTTTTCTCGAGTAAACCCCGTCAAGGCTGCATCCACTGCAAGCTTGTAATCTGTGGGATTGCTGTCCAAGAGGTCGATAATATTCTCTAAACCATCTGTTGAGCCATAATCAATGTACTTGCTAACGGCCTCCTTCAAGGCGTTGTGGACGTTGGCAGCAGAAATATCAAATATCTGGATCAGCTCACTCACCTTACCGATATTCAAAAGTGGAATCTTCTTTGAAAGCTCATACACAGACCTACGGCGCAGATCGTCCTTATTACTTGGCTCCATATCCAGGAGCAGCTTCAAGATGCGATATTCGTTCTTGTCATAGATAATCTCAGCTATCCTTTCAATTAGGCCATCCGGCCAATCCCTTCTGTGTATGAGACATGCAGCTAATGCATCTAAACGTTCCTCTTGATTCTCGATCATCGCAATTTCACTTAACCTCTTTAACCCAGCATGCGTGGCATGTTCATAGATCTCCTCAGCACCCCCCGGATAGTCTTTTGATCCAACTATCACAATAGTCGCCAGAACTCTGCCAATAGTTTCGGGCAGCCAGTTCATCTTCTCAGCCATGCCTTTCAATATGGCCGCAAGATATAAGGAGTATGGAGACTCTATGGCATCAGTGATCATGCTGGGAATCCTCGGTCCAATTCGATCAGACATTTCCAAGAGGACACGGATGATTTTGGAAAGACTTTCCCATCGTCTTTCCCAATGGGCCACTTTCAAGGCCTCGCGCGCTTCATAAACATACGCTGACCCATGATTCTTACAATGCCTGAGAATACTGTCCAGCATGGTGGGGTCGTTTGATTGTATGGCAATCTCCCATTTACGCGTATCTTGAATATCCTCTTCTGAAATTAGCGGTGACTCTGGAGAATGCAATGACACTTCTGCACCAACGGGCTCAGTAGCAGTAATCGGTCCCGTGGCACTGACTCCATCCCCGTCTAGAGCGGTCGCGGCTCCATCATGGATAGATGCGCAAGCGGCACCAGAGGATGCTACATGGAGAGCGGCAGCTACGAAAAGGGCTAACACGATTAGCATATTGGTTGCACACTTCATGGCAGTGGTGCCAACACGTGACTAACGACTGGGGTACTATTTTTTTATTATGTAGTGTTAAATCTTAGATCTTTCCCTTGCCGCTACATTGCGAGAAATCTGACCAGAAATATTTTATATTTTCGAGGGAAGCAGGCTCAAGTGGCGGGCTTTCAGGACCGGAGCGTCAATTACCCTATTTAAGCATGCACTTTATGGACCCCTTCCGGTATAATATAGATAATGATGGCGATTCCTGAAGCCTCGTGTGATTCGCATTTCCCTCATGTCCAGGCGAGTTTATTCAACCATATCAAACTGTATCCACTTTACAAACAAGTTATTGGGTAGATCAAAGCGCAGGCAAAGTTCAAGACCGGCTCACATATTTCTTTGATGATCGTCATGAGAATGATCTGTGTTTAGATTGACTTGTAGCATGTATCGATCAAAAAGGAGACTAGATCAGCCGCAGCATTGTAATACCACTACACTGATCCATTCACTTACAATTGGTAAATTCGCTCTTTATGACACTCGAGGACTGGGTGGGACAATCTGGGCCGTGCCACAATCCACAATGGACACATCATCATCAGGCCACTGCTCTGCAGACCCTGGGACGTGACAGTCCGCGTTGGGTGCCTTCCGCCTCATGTTCCTTCGGACAGCAACCAGGGCCAGCATGCAGAAGGTCAGGGCCGAAATGGCGTTGGTTCCAAGAATGGCCCAACACTCACAGATTCGATGCGACCCACGAGGCCCGGGGAGCCAATCCGGCACGGGATTCAGATCGCTCCAAAGGGGCAGCCAGCCAAATCCAGGGATACTTGTAAAGAACAAATAGGACGCCGCATTGGCCCTGATAATAAAGCCCGATAGAGGAATGACCAGAAACAGAGACACGGAAGAAATAATGACACACGGGCGGGGAAGGCTGCATGTACAGAGGATGGCTGCCAGGGGGGCTAGAAGTGTGTCTATCAATAGCAACACGTCAAACAGAATCTCGGCAATTGTCCCAGAGTGTCCCTCATTCTCGAGGACCCCATTCGATACCAATTTCAGCAGCGGAATCACAATGATTGAAGACATGACCATGCACATCACTAGATATATTCCCAGAAGCAATCGGGCCAGAAGACGCATCTGGCGGCTCTCCCTGGAGGCTCTGATGCGCTCGATTTCGCGGAGATGGCGCTCCTCGCGACGCATCTCGCGTGCCACCCGCATCCTTTGCTGTAACTCCTCGTCCGCGGGGGGTGTCCTTCCAATTGGAGGCGGTGCCTCCTTTTCCCTGTCATTATTCCAAAACCACCACATTAAGAGTAAAATAGTTGCACGGCCGAGCTATCTGCTATGAGGATGAATGGCGGAATTGTAAGCGCACCAATCAGAGTAAAACACGTGCACCAATCACGTGGATCCCAGAATCAACAAGATATTATTTGACACAAGAGTAGATTCACCTATGGTTTACTGTCTGTCTAAGTAAAATGCAAAATAAGCACCAACACAGCGCCAAAGATCAGCAGCAGCCCACTTAGGATGGCCACGCGGATGGCAAGGGTTCTTCCCCTCCAGGGACACCAGCGGGAAGGCCTGCACCCTTGTGTATCCTTTGTCTGGCACCGCTCGCTGTCATAATCGGGCCCAGAATCCACGGGCACATAGTGAATGGGCGGGCAGGGGGAGTCACTGGGACGACTCTGGTACCTTTCCTCCTCTGTGGCGTGCGAATCGGGCACCGCTGGGAGAGGTGACTCTTTCATGTCAACCTCCTCTGACCCCATTACTCGTCCAATCGACCCACTCTGGCTTTCGTCCAACGGTATATTCTCCATGTTCGTGTTCGCTTGCCACAGTCTCCCTTCATCCCATAAATATAGCATTGCACACCCCGCGGACCAATCAGAACTCCGTATTACTGTAAACAGCCAGATCAGGGCCTCTCATTGGGCAAAATTGAATAAGACTATAAATGATACCGGGTGTCCCGAGGGTGAACCTCTCCACACTCCAAGGAAAGATGACCAACTCATCCGTCATAATTGGTGGGACTGTGATCCCAAACTCAATCATTATAATCCCCTTTGTCAGCCTGTAAGCCATTGCTAGATCCATCATGTGGCTGACTCATAGTCACGTTGACTGTGGGCGGTTGTCGACAGCCAATAAATATTCTGATTGTCAATGCTATATTGCTTTACTATCCATGTGTTCATTGCGGGATATCCGGGGCATAAGGCAGCAGTATCTGGACCTGAGGCCGCTGAGACCAATGGACAAGGGCCATCATGCTTATGGCAAGTGTCCCCAAGAGGGCCGAATGCAGTAGATAGATGAGCGAGCGCGATCCCGTCAACAAGCCGCTGCTGGCCAACACAACATACAGCATAATGGTGCTGACAGTTAACACGCCCGTGCACGTCACAAGCAGCTTGCGCAGCTCCGTCAATGGGCCTGTACACAGAATCAGAGCCATCACACCCAGCATTGCGTAAACGCCTACATTACTGATGATCTGGCCCAGAGGATAGATTTTGGAGCCCTGCAGGCAACAGGCCAGCTTCAAAGAAAGGCTAAGAGCCACGAGCACGTACAGGACCAGCGCATACCAGCGCTGTGCAACATTCTTCCTGACTTTGTTGGGATGTTCCCCTTCCGTACGTACAGACGAAGAGGAAAGATCCTGAGGCTGTGGTATCTCAGTATCAGCGACGGACGAATTCTGCATGTTTGTGTTGCACGTGTTTGGGGAAGACCAGAAAGTGTATTAAACCCCGGTCTTTGTCACTTTTGGGTCCAATCAGAATGGAGCGACCATGTGGTTCATAATATACACTAATTTGGCCATCTAACATGTTCAAATGCAGTGTATTACAAGATGAGCGGGGCGCGGGGAAAGGGAAGGAGTAATTGTCCCAGGCGGTGGCGGTCCCATATGACGGCTACTAGGAGCAGAGTCTCGACTGTGGCAACAAAGACAAAGGCTCCAATCAGGAGGAGCCTTGCTCCAAGGGCCCGCTTTGCAAAGAGGACCACGGCCGCGGGGGTGCCTGTGGAGAGGATGGCCACCAGGGCAAAGATGGCAAAGAGAATCTTGACATGACGCTCCAGATTGCCGCTGCTCAGGAGGGCCATCTGCACCGTAATGGACAGCACCAAGAGGAATCCGAAAACATCCTGTAGGGGAACGGCCGGACTGAGGGCTGTCAAAAAGTGGTAAAAGTAATCCAGAACAATTAGGACTCCCCAGGCCAGAGACACAAAGCCCACTATCCAGCAGGCAATAAGGACACCCAAGCGCACACGGGGACGTGCCGCCTGGGAGGACAATGACCCTGTTGCAGTGACAGTTGTTGTGCTGACGGTCACGGCGTCAGAGGAGCCTCGATGCTTATTCCGCTGCACCTCAACCAGCGACGGACTGCTCTTACCGCTCTCCAACTCATCCAGCGAGCCAATCGACGCTCTCATTAAAGTCTTTGAGTGTAATCGTCCGAGATACAATTGCTATTACCCCGCACTGTATGGAAGATAATCTGAGCGCTAACTGTGGAACACCGCCCCATACGGCAAATGATCCCCTTGTGCCTGCCATGAACCAATCAGAGTCGAGCAATATATATATGGCAATCAAATGTCTATATTTGATGAGACTATCAAGATTCAGAGGAAGCGGGAAGAATAGCTCTCTCTCTACATGTAGCACACCATCTACTTTTCCTCTGCAATGACGGAGAGCTTAGGATCACTGGACGGGGTCTCTTTCCACCCCCTCCAATGGACGATTCGGGGATAAAAAACGAGTAGGACGACCTGCGTGGCTCCCATACTTCCATAGATGACGGCAAAGATGCCTGCACTGATTGGCTCCGGGGCAAACGCCAAGGCAAGAATCATACGGCCCAAAAATACAAGAATAGCAGAAATGGCCAATGGACAAAAGATAAGACGCTGAATAAGGCGCTGCGTAAGGAGCATGACAATCTCGGTGAGCAATATTAGGCCGGCGGCCAGACCAAGACAATGGTCCAGAACACGATCCCAGAGCCATGCCCGTGAATTGACCAGCATCAGCATGTGGAAATAGGCAATTCCCTGTATGGTTAGCATCCAATAGGGGGAGGCGGGGATTACATGAATAATTGTACCACTCCGAGTATTGCAACCGAGCATCCCACCTCATTGCCCAGTCGAGTCATTGCGCTGCAAGAGCCTCTCGCTATGCCAGTCCTCCAGCACGGCAGGTCTCAAGAACAGGAAAGCGCGTGCCGGCAGCCAATCAGAGTCGAGAACGACCCAAATCCCAATTAAGACTGACACACAGGCTAACCACGATGCATCAATGGGCAAAGCACAGTGGGAACATAATCCATCATAATTTTGTAGCAAGGCATCCAAAAAAGTTGCACGTGAGATAAGCTCATCCTGATTGGACGAATTGCGGTGGGCCAATCATATAGTGGAGTCCAAATGTCCTTTGCCCAGCAGGCGGCAAGATCTATCACAATGCTGCGCCACGGCCTAGGGTCCGAGAGGACCAATGCAGTCCCTCTTGTCCTGCTTCTCCTTATTCAGCTACTCCTTTATGTACGAAATTGACATGATCACAATTGGTTCTAATCAAGACAGTTGCTGTTTGGAATGGAATGCTATGCACGGATCAGGGATTGGAGTGTGATGAATTGCATGATTTTGTTGCAGCTGTACCTTGGGTTGACCTCTCTCTACGTGTGGCCATTACTGCTGGCGGCCCTCATGTCCTTGGCGGGACCCATGACAAGGACCAAAGATCGCTGTGCTGCAATCATCTTTGTTGGGGCCCTTACAACCATTTCCTGCGCGTCCATCTTTCATGCAAGACATTTGGGATGGAAGATGGATGCTTGCATCTATCGCAATGGCATGCTTCTTGGAGCCTGTCTTGCATTGGAAATGTATGTGGTGGTGTCCCGAGGGGCACCTTCCCTCCTTCCCTATGGCCGCATCTAGACTGAACCATCTTCATACATTATGATTATCGATCGCTCTTTTGCATGTACGTGTATTGACGGAGACTCGATTGTTTTGTCCCTTGTCCCTTGTCCCCTGTCCTTTGTCCTACTGTGATGACGCATGTGGGAGGAGACGCTGAGAGATGGTCGTAGACTCAAAGCAAATCAACAGCACTACAGTCGTCAAGAGTAGCACACCAAATGCACCCGTCAAAGCAAAAAAGACTTTGAGGACGGGACAGTGTGCAGCCTTGTAGATCCATAGCATCGCCTCAATCACCAGGGAGACGATTGCAACAATGGCAGCCGGCACAATGATCAACTTGCGGCGCACAGTCAACGGTCCAGAAGCCAGAATGGCAAAGACAGTCGCCCCGCTGATGCACAAGGCCGCATTGGCAATAACAATGACTGCCATCACACCATTGCAGCCCCAACCACTGCTACTGAGGAGCATACCAATTGGAATGGCAAACATAAAGAGAACAAAGAGACATTGCATGATGGCACAGACCGTCCAAGACCTAAAATTACTTGGTAAGGGACCACCACAGTGTCTGCCAGAATCATATTGGGACACAATCTCCTCATGCAGATCACTGCCAGTTCCCAGATGCGTGGGGGTTGGAGTCGGAGTGCGGATTCCCGAAGGCTGCTGGGTGATCGGCGCATGATGGGGACGACCCTCATTGCGGACCTCCCCATTGTACCAGCGACCGAGATATGTCATCATCCCGGCCATTCTTCCTAATGACGCGCTGATGCAACGATGCTATATTATGCAAGGGGAGGGTTCTATTGCACCACGTGCATATCACAACAATACCTTCCTAATTGAGATAAATTGAAATTTTATCTTATGCACGTTAGATATCTATGAATATATGTGTAACTAACTACCACCACCGATCCAGTACCATTATGATCGGGTCGTCATATGGATTACATTGCAAGGCAAGGCAAGGCAATTTTTGAATAGGATTTTTGCATTGGGACATTGACGCACAACAAATACAAACAATTTAGTTTTTGTTTGATCAATTGCCAGCCACCTTCATCACAATGGAGCCGGTGGAGGCAGAGTCATCCGCTGATCCTATTAGTGGGGACCCCTTTTTGGGGGAGCCCGATGCCATTGACTTGGAGGAATGCTTTCTGGACAGCCCCCCCTTCCGACGGAAGCTGGCCCATTGCGATACACATTTGGGGGAGATGGAGCAATGCATCAAAACGGCCGTCAGGGCCGCTCGTGCCCTGGCGGAGACTACAAGGGAAGTGGCCGTACGCTCCGCAGTCCTCTCCGATGCCCTCTTTGTTCTGGCGCGACTACAGAGCAGCCGACCCGGAAGCACTCGACTCGCTCAGAGCACAGCTGAATCCCCATTGGCCGAGGGGGACAATGAGTCGAGTTTGCCCGATTTGGGCGAGTGCATTGCCAAGATGGCGACCGAACTCAAAAGACTCGAGGCTGGACGCCGCGCAACGGCCCTGCTGATGGAAGATGTCTTTGCAGCGCCCCTGGAGGCACACTTTTTGCGGGTAAATGAGGGCGCCGTGGCCCTTCGTGACGCACGCAAGCGCTGGCAAAAGGCAAACGCCGATTACCTCTATGAGAACAGCCGTATCATGGCAAAAAGACGTGCCCACCAGGGCGTGGCCACTGTTCCGGGTCCTACAGAGGAGACAAACTTGGGGGAACGATCCCCTCCCTCGGATGCGGGCCGTCCTGGCCAGCGGGAAGAACAGATCGGACGGCCGCTGCCTGCGGTGCCATCGGCACAGACAGCAGCCACTCAGGATACCATGGGATTGGCCATGCTACGAAGGGCCTACCATGCAGCCACTCTAGAGTATGCTCTACGAGTCAATGAAGCACTGACTCGCGAACGTCTCTGCGTGGCCGATGCCCTTGGGGCCCTGCATCGTTCACGTCTGGCTGCGGCCGATTTGGAATGGACCGTGCTTGGGGCAGAACTTGCAAACACGGCAGCCGCAATGGCCTCTGTAGTCAACGAGGCTCAAAGACGTGTTTCCCTGAATGAAGTACGTCGCAAAGAAGCCGAACGCATCCTGCAGCAAACATCGTACATGGAGCAACCCTCGACAGCGTCCAGCCCGGTAATGACCACGGACGATAATGACGAGAATATTGCCATACGAAGAGAGGGCTACCTGTACAAGAAGAGCAGCCACTCGATGCGTCCGGTGTGGAGCCGTCGCTTCTTTAGTCTTCACGACAATGTGCTAGAGTATTACACACAGGAAAAGGGCGGGAGCGAGACTGTCGGTATTGATCTGCGTCTGTGCACGGTACGGCGGCTGGTCCGCGGCTCAGATGCAGGTAGTCAATCGAGCCTGGGTTCGTCCTCGTCCTCTGCCAATATGGTGGGACAATCGTGCTTTGAGATTGTGTCTCCGCAAAAGACATTTACCTTGCAGGTGGAGGGTGGAGAGCGGGACCTGGCCGAATGGATTGCAGCCATTCAGAAATCGATTAGACAGGCGATACATGCTGGCACGTGTCCCACCTCCCTTCCCAAGGACACCCACCACCGGCACCGGGGCCGACATCATCACCATCACCACGGCCGTCGTCGCCGCAGCAGCACCAAGCAGAGCGATCTGCCCCACGAGACTGTCGACCAGCCAGAAGGGGGAACCATGGATCCTATGAGTGGCAACGAGGATTCCGCAGCCGTTGTATCTGCCCATACTTCTCATCCTCCGTTGTCTCTGTCATTGCCGCAGCAACAGTCGCCGCATTCGGAATCTGGGTCCTCAACAGTATCCCTGGGTGAAGTGGATACACTGGCAGCACTGATGGAACAACAGCATCTGGGTCTTGGGGAGCGTGCCCTGATGGAGGCGGACCTGAGGGAATTGCAATCGCCACAGCGTGGCAACGACCATTGTGCTGATTGTGGCAAGTCTGGACCAGATTGGGCCAGCGTAACCCTGGGGATCCTGGTGTGCATTGGCTGCTCGGGGATGCACCGCTCTCTGGGTGTGCAGCGCAGCAAGGTGCGATCTCTGCGTCTGGATTATTGGGAGCCAGAGGCGATTTCGCTGATGCTTCGATTGGGAAACAATACGGCAAAGGCCATCTTTGAGGGAAAGGATGGAATGGTATCAGTAGAGGAAGCTCATCCGTCTGATGCAAGCGTTTCCACTGATGTTGAGGGAGGCAGCAATGCTACCGTCTCGACACTACTTTCCTCTGCTGAGACACCATCTCTGTTGCGATACCAGAGGGAGGCAGGCATCAGACAAAAGTATATTGAACGACGCGGAGTGCTCGCTCCGCCGGCCACATCCCTACTGGAGCCGATCCGTGGGGACGCCTGTGACATGCTGCTTCATTGTCTAGCATATGGTTATGACCCAAACGGATTTCTTGATGAGGGATTGCCAGATGCGGCTGGTTCATGTACCGAGAATGGCGATGATGGTCTGTCTGCATTGCCGCTGCATTTGGCGGTGCTGTTGCAGCATTGGGACCTTGCGACATTGCTGCTGTTGTGGGGTGCAGACCCCGCACGACAGGACCGTCAGGGACGCACGATTCTGCACATCCTGGCAGCCATGCGCCTGGAGGCCAATGGTGCGGCCCAGGGAGTATTGGTGACGGTACTGCGACGAACAGCTGCTTCCGTGGGCGGTAGTCTCCTGACATGGCTGACCCTCCCGGACCTTCAGGGACGGGACGCCGAAACGGTGGCCGCCTCATGTGGTAATACGCTCTTTTTGGGTGTATTACGGACCCATAGACACGAGCAGAATCGTCTGTCGGGCCGCCTGGGCACTGCCTCCATGGATTCGCTTCCCGAAACAAGTGGAGATGGTGGTGTGAGCAATGAGGATGCAGGGATTGCCTCGCGGATCCGCCTTCTGACGCGAACGGCCCGCCGCGTCAGTCGTCCAATGCCGGCAGGCGCCGCCGCACTGGACGCGTCACCCTCACAATCGTCCCTGGACGGTGACGACGAACACGAGCCATAGTATGCAAAGCACGATCAGTATGCAAAGCACGAACATCGACCATAGATCATTGGTGTACAAGATGTGTGTGTGTGTATGTATGTATGTATGTATGTATGTATTGGAACGAAGCATTAGAGAGCACGCGAGTTGCGAGCACGAAGACGTTCTTGGAAGAAGCGTTCGAGATTGGCAGCATTCTTGCAATAGGACGTGTCTGGGGCGTTAAAGGCGCGACAGTTGGCAACGATGAGGTTAAAGTCGGCAATGAACTCGGGCAGTGTCCCATACCGATCAGACTCTAGCTTGGCGTCCATGGAGGAGAGATCCATGGGACGGGTAATGGCCTGATAGTAGCTGGGAACCTCTTCGGCATTGACGGGCCGCAGAAAGGGCCAGGCTGCGGGATGGGCCTGCAGCTCGTTGAGCAGCGGACGTAGCATCTCATAAAGCCGTCCCCTGCGTGGCGTATCCTCTGCGGCGCGGCTCATCTCTGGGGTCCACCCGGCGGCAGCCAAGCCAGGAATGCGCTCCAGCGGATCCAGTGCATGGCAAGCATCGTCTGGCTCTGTGAATTGCAGGCCCCCATAGACACGGGCACACCCAGTGACGGCATCAATGGCACGGGCAAGATGCATCTTTTGGCGGTGCAGCATGCGATGCACGTCGAGGTAGGCGACACCCGGAACAATGGTGCATTGCATCAGGGTGCCGCCATCGTAGTCCTTGATGTAGCCACCCCAGACACTGCGATCGAGGTTGACGCGGCGGGTGAAGCCCTGCTTCTTAAAGTAGCCAATGGCATAATTGTCTGCATATGTAAGGTAGTGCTGGACGCGTCCATCAGTGAGGATCCGAATGCGTTCCTTGAGTTGATTCATAAGGGCAGCCCCAAAGCCCTTGACCTGTTCGGCAGAGCTGATCGCACAAAAGACAATCTCGCAAAAGCCCCGCTCCACAAACAGTCTATAGGTGATGCCTCCAATGACGGCCCCCGTTCCGGGACGGATCACAGCCAGACTGCCATGGGCACGGTCATATACAAGCCGGGAAATGTATTCCCTGGGCATCTTGGGGAGCTGCTTTTGAAAGAGGTTCTTGAGCCCCGTGAGGGTGCGGTAACTGGCCGTGCTCCCGTCATTGAGGACCGTGGCAAAGAGGAGACGACCCTCACGCTCCTCTGCGCGAATGGGCGCGTCCCGAAAGGTCACCTCATGGCGGTGGGCAAAGTCAAACTGCAAGACGGCGATTAGCATCATGCACACTATATAATAGGATGGGGGCCATTTGGATAGCAGGGCGGACAACTTACCAGCTGCGGGTTCATTCTTCGACCAGGGTTTAGCCGGGGTCAGGGTAAATGTACAAAACAATGATGATGGACGGGCAACAATGATCTTGACCTTTGTCGATTTACAAACAACCAACTGCCATATCAGCCACGTCATGATAATAGAGAGTCCTCCTAAAAGGCAACATGCTATCAAAATGGGATTTCTCATTTGTGCTGATGCAAGGAAGAATATTTGGATTGCTGTACAGATCCGCTCTTTACAAAGTTGCCTAGCACACATCATCATCATGTGCGCAAACCTCTCCCCTGTCCATTGGAGACCGTTAGGATCGCGTAAAGACTCTTCTCATTGGATGGTGCATTTACAGATCCTGTCGCATAATTGCTTGACGATTGAACGGTGAGTATTCAAGTGTAACCCGTGCAATTGACCAGATCCATCATCATCATCATCGTTATCCTCCTCTTGGTAGGACTCCATTTTAGTTGCCCAATCATGGAACCTTTGGTAACGTTTCCGGGACCATCGGCCCCATTGGTCATGCTCTTGTCTATACCATTCCAGGGCCTCATCCACCGCAAGCTTGTACTGTTGAGGCGCATTGTCTAGGAAGCTGAGAATATGATTCAAGCACTCAATATGGCCAACACTCTTGAGACGCTCCCTAAGGCACTTTCTAGCAGCGTCCCTCAAGGCACGATGGACTTCAAGGGTGCCATCCAGGAAGTTGATAATATTTTTCAGGTCCTTGGCCGAACCCCAACGAATACACTGAAAAACGGAATATCTCAAGAGACGATGGACTTCAGCAGCGGAGATGTCGAATATCCTAATCAGCTCATTCGCATCTTTGGAATCAAAATATGAAATCTCCATCCAAAGATTATATAGAGTCTCTTGGCGTAGACTGCTCTTCGTACCTGGTCTCATCTCCAGGAGCAGTCCCAGAGTACGATATTCCCTATTCTCATAGGTGATCTGAGCCATTTCTTCAATTAGACCCCGCGACCAATCATTTCTGCGTTGAAGGCACACAATTGATGCAGCCAGACGCTTCTCCCTGCCCCTGATCATTGCAACTTCGCTGAGCTCCCGAAACCCAGAATACGTGGCATGTTCATGGATCTTTCTAACACTTTTTTGATAGGACCAAGGCCCAAATATCACGAGATGCGCCAGAACGATGCCAACAATTTCGGCCATCTGATCCTTTCCAGCAATACCCTCTAATATTGCCGCAAGATATAAATCGTGTCCACGCTTCATGGCCCGATTAATCTCGCGGGAAATCTCATCTGCAAATACGCGATGATATATGCACACGGCCTCAATGGTTTTGGTAAAGTTTTTCCATTTTTTGGCACCGCGGGCTGTCTTCAAGGCCGAGATAATTTGATGGGCATACTCCTTTTCATGACTCCTGCAGAGCCTGAGCATATTCTCCAAGCCTGTAGGGTCTTTTGAACTTGCAGCAGCCCTCCATTTATCACAATCCTTCATGTCTGCCACGGAAACTAACGGCAACTCAAAAGGATGTGATAATGTTCCCTCTGTGCCAATAGGCTCACCAGCCGTAGTTGGACCTGCAACACTGACTTTACCCATGCGTGGGGCTTTGCACCCAAATCTGTTTACAATACCGGCAGCTCTGTTTATAATCCCGGCAGCTGCGTTGGTCACTCTGTGTAGGGCGGATGAGACTCCATTATTGGGGGGTAGACGTGTGACATCAGAGGACGTCACAAGGAGAGTAGCAACTGTGGCGGAGGCTAACACAATGGGTAGGCCTGTTGTACACCTCATGGTAATATTGTCGACACGTGACTGACCGGGGGGTTCCATTCCCAATTAGTCTTTTGATTCAATCCATCAAAACATGACATGCTCCAAGCAATCCATTTGATGAGTCACGGGCAAGGCTTGGGACAGCCCACCCACCCACCCACATGCCTGCCTGCCTGTTCTATGATATTGTAGTGATAATCTGGATCGTTATTCGCCACAGTATCTATCTGCCAAGACGATTGCACATCGGCCACACGATACTGTAGTGATAGGGAAACCCAAAAGTGTCAATGTGTAGGATCATATTCTGGTCCTTGCACAGATCCGCCTTCAAAATACGTACATGTTGTGATTACGTGGAAAAGACTTTCAAAGCCAGACACCGCCCCATGTATCTCCAAGGTCCCAACTCGTTCATTAGATTGTTGTGCCAATTTTGGTATGGATACAATGTAATGGGCGCGCATATATAGTGCAATGCAATGCAGTAGTACAAGAATGTATCGACGTGTATTATTGACAATGGTTATGGTTTCGGTGGGTGCGGACGACGGACAATGCCGAGGGCGGCTCGACGCTGGGCAAGGGTCGTGGAGAGATTCCTGCTGTCCTCCATTGTCCTACTATGTGTGGACAATGGCACGGGCATTGTACGAATCGGAGGAGCAATGGAATCAATTGATCCAACATGTACAATCGAATCCGTTGTCTCAATAGGATCTGATCCAATGCCATCACCATTCCCTGCTGTCTCCACAGATCCCTTCTGGATATGGAAACGATATCCCACACCATCCAATGTACCCCCCCCCAGCTGCGTGCTGGCACGCTCTAGACGCTCGCGCGCTGCACGAATGTCGTCCAGCTCCTGGGCAATATCAATTTCCCGCTTTGCATTGTAGGCCTTTTTCTCGAGGGCCTCAATACGATCTGGCCCGCCCGAAGCCTCTAATCTCTTTTTGGACGCAGCCTCCTCTTGCTCCTGCAATTGGTCCTCACGCCAGGGGGCATCTGTGCTGCGACGGGCCCCGGATTCGCAACGATAGTCTCCGCTTTGGGGGTCTGTTCGGTAAGAAATCTCGGCAGCACACCCGGGACAACGGATGCGAAAGCGGTACACCTTGATTCCCAAATAGGCCTCGGAGGCAGGAAGGGTGTCCTTGCGTGCATTAAACTTGCGACCCTTGGAGACATATTCGCCACAGCCATTGCAACATATGCTAAATGGAAGCATCAAGCGGATGGTACCCCCTGTTGCAGCTGCAGTAGAGGATGATTTTTCCTCTCTGGTGGAACGTCGCCTTTTGCCTTCCCGTGATGGGTCATAGTCTGGTGGATAATACTTGTTGATGACCTTGCGCTCAGACATTAGCCATACCCCGGTCAGGGCGGAGACAAGTTTGATCCAAACCCCGGTCGCACAACCCTATAGAGAGCATCCACCAACAACTACAACCATAATATAGAGAGAGGGATGGACGAACAGCAACAGCAACAACAACAGCAAAGGACAGGGGAACGGACAAATGCCCCTGTCCCCACAAATAGTAATAGTAATACTTCTTCGACGACGCTCCCCGTTGTGGCGGGCTCGCTGCGTATTGAGAAGCCGGGTCACACGCGTTTTGCCCCCATCGTTGGCGGCGATCGACGTCGTCCCGCCATCCAGCGTGTTCCGATCCCCCCCACCCCCATAATAATCCCAACTGCCAACAATCTTCCATCCCTTTCCGAGGAAGATCATCTTCTTCCTTCCACAGAGGCCTCCCATGAGGATGTCTCCCTGGAGCTGACTATGGCTACCGAGGTGCTGCCGAGTATTCTTTCCCCGCCCACGGCCATTGAGACGGTAGCGTTGAGGAGGGAACGACGACGATCCCTTGTTCATGATGGCGGAGAGACCATTACCACCTCTGTCATCATCCAATCCTCAACTTCTTCCCCATCACCATTGACCGTGTCCCTTCCAGATGCAGAGAGGCGTCTAACAATGGCATCCTTTCTGCGAGACTCTGGTGTAGGAGTGCCCATGAACAGCACGAACACTGCAAATGCCCCCTCCAATGTCAGTGTTCCGTCCTACCGCACCATGCAGAGCGCAGGGGCCCTGGCCACAGCTGTGGTTCCGCAGCTGCGTATTGTCGATGGCGACATTGTTCTTGATGATGGTAGCTCAAATGTCTCTGCCTCTGGCGGAGACGGCTCCAGTCCCACGGTTGTCGTCAACGTTGTCAACGAGTCAGGCAGGCATCTGACATCACATGCCTTTGTCAAGAGCATTGGGAGCAACCGCTGGAGTCGTGAGGACACGGATCGTTTCCACGAGGCCGTGTCCATGTGTGGAACAGACTTTGCCATTATGGCTCTGCTCTTTCCCCGTCGCAGTCGCGAGCAGATCAAGGGAAAGTACAAGGTCGAGGAGCGCACAAATCCCTCTCGTCTGGCAGCCTCCCTAGCACGACGTGTTCCCCTATCCAGGCTATGGCTGGAACAGGCACGAGCCGAACGGGTCCAATTGGCAAAGAATGCACAGCCGCAGATTGCTCGCGTCAATGTCCCCCAAAGTGCCAATGGTATTCGAAATCTTGATGACCAGGGCGAAATGCAAGTGTCCCTTCCCAATGGATCCGGACTTGGAATCCATACTGGAGATAGACGATCCCCCGTTCCAGAATCTAGAAGACCGGGTAGACCCCGCCAGGAGGGAGGGGACCTACTCTCCTCCCTTCTGGCCAGTCCCGTGCGCTCCCCTGTGTCGCGGAAATCGGCCTCGGCCACACCCGTTGGATCCATCATCATCCATGGAATCCCTGTGGAGGAAAAGATCCTGGAGGAGGGCCCCGTGCGCAAGTCACCCCGTCTTACACGCACCCGCAGGTAGGTAGTGTGTTGTTCTTGAAGGACACCGTTATATATTTCGTGTTTTTTGGGCTTAATTACTCGTGTAATGTGGAGGAGGTATATGCATCTTTGGAATTGATAATCCCCCAGACGTCATAACAGGTAGAGGAGAGAGCATGCAGGCAGTCTCCAGCCGACTGGGTGGAATCAATTAGGGTTAATCTTTTTGGTTATAACACGCCCAATTGCTCTGTAGGGTTAGGGTTTCCGATAAAGAAAGCATATTTTTGTTGTTATCCCGACCGGGGTCTGTGCAATTCGCCTCTGCTGCTGCCTGCAATCCTTACCACCACCCCCCCCCTCACCTGCCTGTGCTACCTTCATGTCCATGTCAACGACCAAGAAGAGTCCCGCTCCCGCGGCGGGAACCAAACGCGACCCGGTGGTATCATTTCTTTTGGACCTTGCTGCGGGGGGTACAGCTGGGGGCATTTCCAAGACAGTTGTTGCTCCAATTGAGCGTGTCAAGCTCATCCTTCAGACGCAGGACGCCTCGTCGCAAATCACAAAGGAGACACGCTACAAGGGTATCTTTGATACCTTTCGTCGTCTCCCCGCCGAACAAGGCATCTCCAGTCTGTGGCGGGGCAACCTGGCCAACGTTGTGCGCTACTTTCCCACACAGGCCCTTAACTTTGCCTTCAAGGACAAGTACAAGCGCATCTTTGTACGTCATGATCCCCGCACCGACTTTTGGAAGTTTTTTGCGGGAAATCTGGCGTCTGGCGGGGCTGCAGGGGCAACCTCTCTGCTCTTTGTTTACCCATTGGACTTTGCACGCACACGGCTTGCCGCCGACGTGGGCAAGGGCGGTGCACGTCAATTTACCGGACTGAGCCAATGCATTAGCAGCGTCTATCGCACGAGCGGGCTCCGCGGTCTTTACGGGGGCTTTGGTGTCTCCATTGGAGGCATCATAGTCTATCGGGCAGCCTTTTTCGGGGGCTTTGACACGGCCAAGAGCATGCTACTAAAGGACCCCAAGAATCCGCCGATCCTGCAATCCTGGTTGATTGCCCAATGTGTGACGACCTCGGCGGGGATCCTCTCCTATCCCTTTGACACGGTACGGCGTCGCATTATGATGCAGGCTGGGCGAGCAGACAAGCTCTACAGCGGGACCCTCGATTGCTGGGCAAAGATCCTGCGTAACGAGGGCCCACGTGCCTTCTTCAAAGGCGCCCTCAGCAACGCGCTGCGTGGCTCCGGTGGTGCCATTGTCCTCGTCCTATATGATCAGTTCCAGAAGCTGATGGGTCTCAGCGGCCATGCACTCTCCGATTAGCAAGACCCAAGCGGTGGTAGTAGTACCCTCAGTACGGAAATTATTGATGTTGCATGAATATATCGGATGATCTCGTCTTCTTCCCCTATACACAACTTTTTTATTTCCTATGACGACGGGTGGTCCCGCTCGTATTGCTGACGGAGTCGCTTTTGATATTCATGTTGCTTCTGCGCGGCAATCCATTGTCGTGTGGATGCCCCATGCAGAAAATAACCACCCAAGCCGCCACAAATCGTACCCATCACAATCTGTCGAGGATCTGCCAGAGGGGTGCAAATGATATACATACACACATGGTAAGAAACGGGGGGAAACGACAATAAATATCGTACAGGAGAGGAGTGCGCCGTTGGGGATCTTGTTTGCCAGCAGCACCACGGCCGTACCAAAGCAACAGCCAAAAATAACCGTGGCGCGCAGCGAGTAGAGGTCCTCTGGTCCCGTCGGAAAGAACATGCAAATTGCTGTATATATATATAAAAGAATGGTCTAGCTTTTTATTAGCTGCGGGCACATCCACCTGCTAAAAAGACTACACATCAGCCACATTATATGATTGGGAAGCCTAACAAAGCAGCATCAATTTTGCATCTAGATCTCTCTACCGCGCCAATGCAATGCGCAGGACCTTCTGGTTGTTGCGCAGACTTGCCTTTAAAAGACGTGTGCGTGTCGTGATCATAATAGAAAGACTTTTCAAACGCACATTGTGTATCCGACCTTCTAACCCGCGCTTTCTGAGCTGTCAAGCCATTTTGGGTCCTTACCGGATCAAAGCATTGTGGCTAAAGAGAACCTTTATTCCATTCCATTGAGGGGGACTGGGTAAAACTCTTTCCATCAGGCAGTTGCATTGCCGAATCATGTATTGAATTTGCGCTCTGCCATTGAGCAGTGCGAACTCAACTATCCATCTTGCTCTCTGTCCCCGTTACCCCCTTTTGGCGAGAATCTTCCCTTGATCCAATGATGGATCAGTTGATAGCGACGTTTCCGGGATTGAGCGTCAAATAGGTCACTATCTTCTTTAAGAGCACGTTCCAGGACTGCATTCGCCACGCGCTCGTACTCTTGAGGCGTGTTCAAGAACCGGAAAATATTCCCCAAGATCTCGGGGAAGACAGGATTTATCCTCCCAACAATGCCCCTCGAAGTGTTATAGACCCCAACAGCATGATCCAAGAACCTGAAAAGACCATCCAACATCTTGGTCGAGCCGACATTGATGCATGTCCTAACGGCGTCCTTCAAGACGCTATTGACTTCAGCAGTGGAGATCTCGAATATCCGGATCAGTTCATTTACCTTGTCGAGATTGTCATTTAGGATATCCATTGAAAGATGATTTACAGCCTGTTCGCGCAGATCATCCTTGTTACCTGGCTCCAACTTCAGAAGCAGTCCCAGAGTACGATATTCTCCAGCCTGCCAGGTAAACTTGGCCATCTCATCAACTAGACCCTGTGGCCAATCATTTTCGTTTTCAATACACGCATATAATGCAGCAAGGCGTTCCTTCCTATCCTCGATCATTGCAACCGCACTAAAATTTTTCAATCCAATATGTGCAACATGCTCATGGATTTTCTTAACACTCTCTCGATAGCGTTCAGGTCCATCTATTACAATTTTGACCAGAACTTTGCCAATGGCTTCAGGCATTTGGTCCATTTGCTCAGCAATACCATCCAGAATTGCTTCAAGGTATGGATCATTTGCACGCCTCAGAGCATTGGCAATCCGATTGGCAATACCACTTTCAAATTCCTGGAGATTCACACACATGAGCTTGATGATTTTGGTAAGATTCTTCCATTGTTTGGTGCAGTAGGCTGCCTCCAAGGCCTTGCGTATTTGATAGGCATACTCTCTCTCATGATCCCTGCAGAGCTCAATCATACCATCCAAGATGGTATGATCTTTTGAACATGCAGCAGCTTTCCACTTGTCACAGTCGTGTAGTTCTGAAATCGGGTCAAATTCAAAAGACCATGATGATGCCACCTCTGCACCGGCAGACTCAAGAACTGTATCCCGGTCTGCAGCATTGATCTCATACTCGTCTAGAATAGGTGTGACTCCTTCACGATGAGTGAATTGACGAGCAGCATCAGATGAGATCACAAGAAGAGCAGTGGCCGCGAAAAAAGCCAATACAATGGATACGTTTGTTGTACACTTCATGTCGATAATTTTGACGCGTGACTGACCGGGGTGTCCCTCTCTTATATAACCCTTTTGATTATACATCCAATCAGCGCATGGCATTCTGCAAATAATTTATTTGGCAAATCGAAGCATGGCAGATTTGGGACAGCTGAGATGCTTGTCATATGGTACCGTGAGAACGATCTGACCTTGTTATTAGCTACAATATCCATTAACCAAAGCGACTGCATATCAGCTACGCCATGTTCTAGTATAGTGGAAAGGCCTAAATGGCAACGCATTGCTACAATTGAATCCCTCATCTGCATTGACACATCATCCTGCAAGATCTGACCGTTGGACGGATCCGCTTTAACAAGATGCCCATGCGATGTGATTACGTTAGGACCTTTCTCCAAATGCACATCACATATTTAAAATTCTTGACTTGTTTGTTGAGCCGTCAAGTCATTTTCGGTCCAAGAAATAAAAATGGACGTCTACAGAAATCTACACACACGCACCATATTGGATGTACTATTGCTCGATGATCTGGAGCTCCTCGATTGCAGACACACACACCTGCAGCTGGTCCATGAACTGGGAGAGGGCCGCACGCAACCGCGCCGCCGTCACCGAGGAAAAGGTTGCCACCAGCGACGAGGACTCCCGGTCCACATGCATATTGATGATGGTGCCGCGGGGGCGAAGCTCGCCCGCAACGCCCAGCGAGGTGCACAGGATCTCGCCGTGCTTGACAAGTGCAAAGGTCAACTTTACTGTGGCCACACAGTCGTGGCTCTGTCCCGCAGTGCCCTCGTCGGACACACTAAAGACAGATGATGCAGGCGTGATGTCACTTGCAAAGCTCTCGCTCCCGCTCCCGCTATCACTCTCACTCCCACTTCCACTCCTGTCATTATGGGGGCGGCTGGAGCCCTGGGGAGGAAGCATCCTGTGCACTGTATGCACTATATACCCCGGCACCCATGATCATAAATAGAACTTGAACAGAACCCGAATTGATCATCCCGTGTAATTTGACGTGTCAGTCTACTGTCAATCGAGGGGATCCACAAGGAGATGGGAGAGACGCTGGTAGCCAAGCATCAGAAATTCATAGGCAAAGAACATGATTGCCGAATTGGGAACCGTCCGCATCAAATGTGCCGTCATCCCACCATAAAAGGCTACCGGGCCCTCCTTAATCCAGATCGTCCTAGCCGTGGTCCACAGACCGCGATTATTGCCTGCTGCACTACCAGCCTGCATGTGGCCCCGGTCCTCGCGGAGACGCGTGCGGAGGACCTCGTGCGGGTAGGCAACAACGGCAGCCGCAAGCTTGGCCCCCGCCGCAATCACTAGATAATCATACCAGCGCATCGACTTGAGTGGATCGTCTCCATCGGAATGGCTGGAGACGGTGGAATGGCGACGAAGGGAGATGGCACGCTTGGCCTGCTCGTAGAGGAGCCACTGGAGGGCGCCCTCAATGGCCCCCAGATACGATGCAGTCAGACCCCGGTACAAACCCCGGACGCCATCAGTCCTGAGCACGTGTTGCACACACTCCCACGAGGTGCGGTAGGGGACGGCTCCGGGACGACCCACCTGCAGCTGCATCTTGGTCTTGACCAGCCAAATGGGATTGGTAGCCGTATTAACCGCAATGCCTGCCACCAGGGCTGCCCCCACATGCACCCACCAGCGATGCGGATCACCCCCGGCCAATTGGGTAGCCAAGAAGGATTTGCACCAGGTGTAGGAGCTAAAGTAGATTGCCCTGCTGGGCATCACCCCTAGAAGTGTTGCCCCGGTGCCACGCCACAGGGCACGAATGCCTTCCAAACGATAAATGTCGCCCAGAACCCCACACGTCTCTGTCACGTGGCCCACTATTCGCATCCCAGGGATTCTCCCCCATTGACTGGATGATGCTATGGGAAAGTGTGAAAGCATTCTTCCCTTGGGCTGCGATCCGGACGATTGCATCCTGGTCTTGACCACCTCCAATGGGTTGGTGATCAAGGCACCCAGGGTGCCGCTCAGTCCGCCCGCCACAAAGGTTGCCCAAAACGGTGCAGAGCTCCTAGTCTTTGCCTTGCCAATGCCACCATTAGACGGTCTTTGCTCTATGGATGTGGACGGCTGGGACTGTATCAATGGGTCGGGCAGTACAGAGCTGGTGCTGTCCATGGGACCGTCAGGTACTTCCCCATTGACCGCATTGGACACATTCGACAGGCTCAGAAGGCCCATCGGAGACAATTTTGCGGATGCCTCCATGGAAAATGAACAGCACTGCTGCAATCGCACGGTCTCGTGACGCCCCGCCGCGCCACACTGCAGATTCGCACACCGCCGGGGTGGTGCACCTGTCCAGGGATTGTTGTGTGTCCGGAGCCCCGGCCATCACTACAATTCAGTGTAATTTGCATGGTAGGCTGGCTGCGCTCCGCAATCCCTGCTCCCCTCTGGGGGAGGATGAGTATGCCAGGAAGGAGTGTCCGTGGCAACCCTCGGTGGCACTCGTCCCTCGTGCGACAGACAGCCCCGCAGTTTACCACAAACGCCGTGATCGACGGCAAGATTACCAAATTTGCCTCAAAGGACCTTGGCGGCAAGTATTGGGTGCTGCTCTTCTATCCAATGGATTTTACCTTTGTATGTCCCACGGAGATTGTCGCATTTGACGACGCCCTTGAAGACTTTGGCCGCCTCGGGTGCAAGGTTATGGCCGTCTCGGTCGACTCGGAGCACTCCCATCTCGCATGGACGCGGATCCCGAGGTCCCGTGGTGGCCTTGCCACCCTGGGAAAAAACAATAATGATATTGTGCCTCCCAAGATTCCCCTCCTGGCAGACCTCACCAAAAGCATCTCCCGCAACTATGGTGTCCTGCTTGAAGACCAGGGTTTTGCTCTCCGTCTTTCCAGCACATTGGGATCCTAAGCTTAGAATTCCACGTGGACAAGTTGTCG
>JADMIO011283376.1_pt1 | contig 96793 bp, 76 predicted proteins | sample 8958161 | NCBI WGS metagenome assembly JADMIO01 (sample SAMN16585339, study PRJNA669376) | soil metagenome | isolation source: Crop rotation soil | place: USA: Cullars Rotation, Alabama | collected 2011
CGCGACAACTTGTCCACGTGGAATTCTAAGCTTAGGATCCCAATGTGCTGGAAAGCACCATACGCTATTTTTAACCCGGCTGAAGTATGATACAGCATCTGGTTTACATTCATTTTTCCCCATTGACGCTGGGTTTGAGGGGTGAGTTTGCTGATGCGTGAAATGATCTCTTCCTTCACTTCCGGTTGTAACAGATTTTTTCTCATTGATGTTGTAGTTAATTTAAATATTGATTCGCTTTTTCAATGGCAGCTTGTAATCCCTGTGGATTTTTTCCGCCGGCCGTTGCATAGAATGCCTGTCCGCCGCCGCCGCCCTGGATTTCTTTTGCAAGATCACGGATGATCCTGGTTGCATCCAGCTTCTTTTCAGCGACTAAGTTATCGCTGATAATTAACGAGAGATGAGCCTTGCCATCAATCTCAGCTCCTGCAAGAAAGAAAAGGTTTTCAACCTGGTTCTTTAACTCGAATGAAATATTTTTGATGGCATCTGTTGATGGTACATCAATCTTTTCAGCAAGAAAGTTTACCCCGTTTTTACCGGCGACTTTTTTTAGTAATTCATTTTTTACCTTCTGTGCAATTTCTTTCGTGAGCTTCTCAAGAAGCCTTTGAAGCGTTTCATCCAGTGGTTGCTGCGGATCATTTGCAAGAAGTTCCTTCTCAAAATCGCTTGCCGTCTTACCGGTCATTTTTGAATATACATTCAGAACCGTAGCTTTTAACGATTCGGTTTTTTCTTTCAGGGCATTTGCTGCTGCGGCAAGTTTTTGGTTTTGTTCTTCGTTGTATTTGTCAACCAATTCCCCGGTAATTGCTTCAATCCTGCGTACCCCTGCAGCAACGGAACTTTCAGAAATAATTTTGAATTTTTGAATTTGTCCTGTCGATTTCACATGAGTGCCTCCGCATAATTCACGTGAGAAAGCAGGATCGAACGTAATGACACGCACATAGTCACCGTACTTCTCGCCAAACAAAGCAGTGGCACCCATTTCCTGTGCTTCTTTGATGGGAATATTTCTCCGTTCATCAAGTGCAATATTTTCACGTACTTTTTCATTGACAAGTTGTTCGATCTTCTCCAGCTCTTCATCAGTTACTTTTGCAAAATGGGAAAAATCGAAACGTGTAACTTCATCATTCACCAGGGAGCCTTTCTGGTTTACATGGGAACCGAGAATTCTTTTCAGCGCGGAATGCATGAGATGCGTTGCTGAATGATTGCTCGTAATTATCTTTCTTCTCTCTTTGTCAACGGTCGCATGAAATGGTGCAGAAACATCCGTTGGCAATTTATTTACAAAGTGAATGATGAGATTGTTTTCTTTTTGAGTATCCGTAACATAAATTGTTTCCGGCTGCTTACTGCCGCTGCCAACTGCCACTAAACTGCCTGTATCACCTACCTGTCCGCCACTTTCAGCATAAAACGGAGTTTTGTTAAACACCAATTGGTATTGCTCTTTCCCTTTTGCTTTTACTTTCCTGTACTTGATGATTTCAACGTCACACTCCAATTCATCGTAACCAACAAATTCAGTTCCTTCAGCTTCTTTGAGAACGATCCAGTCTTCCGTATCCACGACAGCTGCTGCGCGTGAGCGCTCTTTTTGCTGAGTAAGACATTTATTAAATCCATTCATGTCAACATCCAATCCTTTTTCGCGCGCCATCAGCTGCGTAAGGTCTATTGGAAAACCAAATGTGTCATAGAGTTCAAAAGCAAATTCACCTTTTATTTTCCTTGAAAATTTAAAATCTTTAAGAAAGGGTGCAACAGTATATGTTTGGGCTGCATATATCTGTACACCAAAATCAATTATTTGATTATAAGTAAAGCGAAATACTATAAAATTATCGTTGACTCCTTGTGTCTCTTCGTAAGCATGCGATTCGATATCATCGTAAGAAAAAATTAATCCTATCTCAAATTTTGGAACCCAAATGTCAACTTTATATGGGTTATATTGAATTCCTATATTAACTTTAGGATCATAATTTTCTTTTATATGAACAAAAAGTTCTTGTTTGAATCCTTCAATTATAAATCGAGGAAACTTATAAATCCCCTGACCTAAGGTTTTTAGGAATGAATTTTCTTCCTCGGCAATCACGCGGATGATAAAATCCTGCTGTGCTTTTATTTCAGGGAAAACATCTTTGAATTGTTCGGCAAGAATAGGAACAAGATTATTTAAGAAAGGTTCTTTGAAATTCAGAAAAGTAAATCCATAACGGACAGCACGGCGCAGAATTCTCCGGATCACGTAACCTGCCTTGTTGTTGGAAGGCAACTGTCCATCTGCAATGGCACACGTAATTGCGCGAATGTGATCAGACATAACGCGCATGGCAATATCAGTCTTTTCATGTGTGCCATATTTTATTCCAGCACGTGCAGAAATAAATTGAATCATGGGCTGAAATACATCCGTGTCATAGTTCGATGTTTTGCCTTGCAAAGCCATGCACAAACGCTCAAAGCCCATTCCCGTGTCAACATGTTTTGCGGGAAGCGGTTCGAGGGAACCATCGGCTTTGCGGTTGAATTCCATGAAGACGTTGTTCCAGATTTCAATGACCTGTGGATGGCTTGCATTCACCAAGCTTTTCCCGTCCACTTCTTTTCGTTCTTTTTCGTTTCGAAGATCAATGTGAATTTCTGAGCAGGGTCCGCACGGGCCTTGTTCGCCCATTTCCCAGAAATTATCTTTCTTATTTCCTTTCAGGATCCGGTCTTCGGCAATGTGGCTTTTCCAGAAGTCATAAGCGTCCTGGTCGAAGCTTAATTTCTCTTTTGCATCGCCTTCAAAAACGGTAACATACAGACGGTCTTTCGGTAACTTGTAAACGTCAGTCAATAATTCCCATGCCCAGGCGATCGCTTCTTTCTTAAAATAATCTCCGAAGCTCCAGTTGCCAAGCATTTCGAACATGGTATGATGATAGGTGTCAATACCAACTTCTTCAAGATCATTATGCTTTCCTGAAACACGCAAACACTTTTGAGTGTCGGCAACACGTTTATATTTTGCCGGCTGGTTACCAAGAAAAATATCCTTGAACTGGTTCATCCCGGCATTGGTAAACATCAGCGTAGGATCATTCTTAACCACCATCGGGGCAGAAGGAACAATCTGGTGCTGCTTGCTTTTAAAGAATTCAAGAAAGGTCGTTCGTATCTCGGATGAAGTCATTCTGGAATTTCTGATTTTTAATTTAGTTATTCAATGACAAGTGTTAGTAATAATCACATTTTGAGCACCTTTCACCTTTAACATGCCTTAACTTTGGTTTAGGAAATGAATCCTTACTTTCGCGATTGAATCTGGCTGCCAAATTTAGAGCAAAATACTTTATTACAACGAATGCCTAAAGTAAAATACTATTTCAATACCCACTCGCTGAAATACGAGAAGGTTATTGTTAACTGGAAGAAAAAGCTGCTGCGTGCGTTGGGCTTTCTTTCCACGGCTACGGTATTTGCTGCAATCATCGTTTTAATCGCCTACAATTTTTTTGATTCGCCCAAGGAAAAGCAGCTGAAAAGAGATTTGGAAGAAACGACTCTTCAGCTTGAAATCCTGAAACAGCGTGCCGACCAGGTCGAAACGGTGTTAAGGGATATCCAGGAACGGGATAATACGATCTATCGTGTCATTTTTGAAGCCGACCCGATTCCTTCCAGCGTCCGGGAAGCCGGTTATGGCGGTGTTGACCGTTACAAAAAGCTCAGTGATTTTTACAATGCCGATTTATTGGTCGACGTAACCAAGCACATCGATAAGCTCTCCAAGCAGCTCTATATACAGTCAAAATCATTTGATGAGGTCTTCGACCTGGTGAAAAATAAGGCAGCCATGCTGGCCGCCATTCCTGCGATTCAGCCTGTTGCCAATAAAGACCTGAAGCATGTGGCAAGCGGATATGGCTGGCGTATTCACCCGATTTATAAAACCGAAAAATTTCATGCCGGCATGGATTTCACCGCTCCGGTTGGAACACCCATTCATGCAACCGGAAACGGAGTCGTGGAAAAGATCGAGTTCGACGGCAGGGGTCTTGGAAACAACGTCACCCTGAATCATAGCTATGGCTATGAATCCGTGTATGGCCACATGAGCAAAATTATTGTAAAGCCGGGGCAAAAGATCATGCGCGGCGACCTGATTGGATACGTCGGAAGTACCGGAAGCTCAACGGGCCCGCATTTGCATTATGAAGTCCGTAAGAACGGCGCCACCCTCAACCCTGTGAATTTTTATTACAACGACCTCTCTCCGGAAGAGTATGCGAAGATGGTTGAGATTTCATCACAGGCAACCCAGTCATTTGATTAGTTGGTAGCAGAAAGCAGTAGCAGCGGGCAGTGCGGCCATTTTATAAAACACTCCTTGTTAATTTCTTTTTTCATTTAAAAATGGTTTACAATACACGTATTCGTATATTCGTACCTTATTCGTAATTCGTTATCACCATGGCTTACAAGGAAAAAGAAATCGAAAAATTATATTATTCCATCGGAGAAGTGGCAAAGATGTTTGATGTCAATACTTCGCACATTCGTTTTTGGTCCAAGGAATTTGATGTGATTAAGCCCGCTACGAATAAAAAAGGCAATCGCATGTATACGCAAAGCGACATTGACAACTTTAAAAAGATTTATCACCTCGTCAAGGAAAAAGGATTTACGCTGAAAGGCGCAAAGGTGGAGCTCAAGGATACTAAAACAAAAATGAAATTGGCAGGAACTCCGGCCATGGCTTTTACAGAAACGGTTTCTGAATCTTTTATTGAACCCGGGCTTTTTGCTGAACCTGAAGTAAAGGATGACTTTGTAGATAAAATTGCCCTGATGAATTCTCTCCGGAAGATCCGGAAATCGCTCATAGATATCCAGGGCCAGCTTACGCAGTTGGAAGTTTAGGTTTTTCAGCGTCCGGCGTTTCTTTATTTACCTGATTTTTTCATAAAGATAATTGCAGTATGTGCATGTGCGAACGTGGTTGTGCATACATGCATCCCTTTTCGTAAATTTGAAAAGGTGAATTCTAACTTTTATGACATTAGAGTATTCTTCTCCTGCAGCACCTTATCTTAGAAAGACTTCCCGGATCCTGAATGCTGTTATTTTTATCATCGGCTTTTTTGTCCTCATCGGCTGGGCGACACGAACCGAGACGTTGAAGCGACTCATACCGGATTCAGTTGCTGTAAACCCGCTTTCTGCAATTTGCTTTTTGTTGTGCGCAGTTTCTCTTTGGATTCAACAGAATGAAAAAGCAGAAGTGAAAAAAATAAAAGCTGCAAGGCGTATAGCCTTGACGGTGGCTTTGATCGGGTTTGCCAAATTCATGTTCGTTGTTTTAGGTTTTGATTTTTATCTCGACACGGTTCTTTTTTCGGGACAGCTTCTGGATCCGGTCCGAAATGATCTGAACCGGATGGCGCCCAATTCAGCCGTTTGTTTCTTTCTTGCCGGGCTTTCACTTTTTTATTTCGATAAGGAAATATTTCATGAGCGGAGGCCTGCGCAATACTTCTCAATCATCATCATGTTTATTGCAATCCTCTCTTTGTATGGCTACGTGTACGGAGTGAAATTTTTGTATGGCATTGCTCATTACATACCCATGTCGGTGATCACTGCATTCAATTTTCTGTTCCTTTCACTGGCAATGTTGTTTGCGCGCCCGGAAAAAGGTTCCATGGCGATTGTGATTGGTGATACATCAGCTGAGGTTACCCTGCTTCGTCTTGCCGCCTTCATCATTCCGCTCCTGATGGGATGGTTAAAGCTGAAAGGAGAGAAGATGGGCTATTACAATACTGAATTCGGTACTGCTTTATTTGCCATTGTTACATACGCGCTTGCCTTGTTTCTACTTGGGAGAAGGTCAGTGGTGAATTACCGCATGCGGATGGTAAAAAAACTGGCGGCTGATGAGCTGAAAAAAGCTCACGATCGTTTCTTCCAGTTTTTTCATATGAGCCCGGAGGTGAAGACGATTTCAGGCCTCGAAGACGGAAGAATGCTGTACGTGAACAAGGCATACGAAGATTTTTTCGGTATCAAGGCAAAGGATGCCATCGGGAGGACATCTCTTGAATTAAAAACCATAACTCCTGAACAACGCCTGGAACTCACCAATAAGATTAAAGAATCCGGGATGACACGTGGAATTGAAACACAATTTAAAAACAGTCTCGGGGAAATAAGAGATGTTTTTATTGATACGGAAATCATTGAGCTTGATGACCAGAAATGCATTCTCTCCAATGTGCATGACATCACTTCGAGAAAAAGAACGGAAGAAGCGCTTCAGCAAAAAGAACAATTGCTTCGTTCCATCGTGGATAACATCGGCGAAGGATTGATTGTCGTGGATACAGAAGGGAAATACCTTGTTGTAAATCCGGTGGCGGAAAAAATAATCCGGCAACGGCCAACGGACGTCAATGTAGCTGAGGTGTCAAAAAAGTTTGGCTTGTTTTATCCTGACCAGGTAACTCCGCTTCCTACCAGTGAAACCACTGTTTCCCGTTCACTCCACGGACTTGATACAGATGAATTGGAAATGTTCATCCGCAATCCAAATATTCCGGATGGTAAATTTCTTGTTGCAACAGGCCGGCCCATCCGGGATGCAGAAGGAAAAGTAATTGCTGCCGTAAGCGTGTTTCGTGATGATACAAGGCGGAAGCAGCTGCAGCTGCTCCTGAATGAAAGCGAACAGAAGCTGAAAGAAGTGGTCAGGACAGTCGGAGAAGGCATTGTTATGTGCAATACGCATGGACAGTTTATCCTGTTTAACAGGAAAGCGGAGGAAATTGTCGGGCTTGGCGCACTGGATGTTCCACCTGAACAATGGCCTGAAAAATATCACATCTATTACCCGGATGGAAGCAGGCTGTTCAAAGTGGATGAGCTCCTGCTCATGCGTGCATTGCATGGAGAAACAATGGAGCACATAGAAATCATGATCCGTAATAAAGAGGCAGGCATTGAAAAAAATCTTCTCGTTTCTGCTCGTCCTGTCAGGGCAGGAAATGGTGAAATCATTGCGGCCATTGCCGACTTCAAGGACATTTCAGAAGTGAAGCGCCTTGAACATCTGCTTAGCGAAATAAAAGATAAGTACAATCAATTGATTGACAGAAACAGGTAGCCTCCTGGTAATCGGGCTGAAATATTTCACAAATGTTTAACTAAAAGTACAAAGTGAGGAGATTGTATTTGCTCTACTTTTGAAATTAACCGCAACAAAAGTTTTGCTGTATGAAAATAATTTTACCCTTGCTGTTGTTTATTTCCTCGGTAGTTGCAGGACAAGGTTTGCATACGGCAAAGATCTCCGGAAAAATACTGGATGATGAAAAACAACCTGTTCCTTTTGCAAACATTATTTTACTGAATCAAAAAGATTCTGTGCTTGTGAAAGCGGCCATAACAGACAGCACAGGAGAGTTTGCGTTGGATGACATCGGGGCCGGAGATTATTTTTTACGTGTTATCTTCACAGGTTACCAGAAGTTCACCGGCCCCTTTTTTTCATTGGATAAAAAAGATTTCTATGCAGGAGAGATCATGCTTAAAAAGCAGACTACACAACTGAAGGAAGTTTCTGTCACGGCCATCAAACCTTTTGTGGAACACCAGTTTGATAAGACAATTGTGAATGTTGAAAACAGCATTGTCAGCGCCGGTTCTTCTGCCCTGGAAGTATTGAAGCGCTCGCCGGGCGTTGTGGTGGATCCGAATGAAAACATCCGGTTAAAAGGAAAAACGGGAACCGTCATCATGATTGACGGGAAACCAAGTCCTTTATCGGGAGAAGCCCTGGCAAATATGCTGAACGGGATGCCTTCATCAGCGATCAGTAAAATTGAAATCATTACAAACCCTTCAGCAAAATACGATGCAGAAGGAAATGCCGGCATCATAAACATTGTAATGAAAAGAGACAAGCAGGCTGGAACAAACGGAAATATCAATGCAGGTTACGGCGAAGGCCGGTATGAGAAAGTAAGTGCCGGCTTCGGACTGAATTATAGGAACTCAAAATGGACACTCTATCTGACTTACAGTTATGCGCACCGGCACGGGTTCAACAGCACCACACTCGTTAGAAACTTCCGCGAGAATGGATTGCTGACCAGCATTTATACACTTGATATTTATGCATCGATTCCTTCCGAGTCACACATCCCGCGCCTGGGTGGAGATTACCGCATCAGCAAGAACACAACCCTTGGTGCGCAATTGAGCGGCATGGCCAATTTCATAAAACCGAAAGCTGACAACATCACCTACGTTTCAGACGGCGACGAGGTGCGTACCGGTAGCTTTAATACCATCAGCAGCACAGACAACAACTGGTACAACTACAATGGAAATTTTAACGTACGTCATTCAATTGATTCACTGGGCAGGCAGATTACGGCAGACCTGGACTATTCACATTACCTGAACAGGAATGACCAGGTTTTTACGACCAATACATACGATGCATTCAACCAGTTGCTGAATGCAGACATACTGGCCGGAAATCAAAAAGGATTTTTGGATATCTACGCTTTCAAAACCGACTACACACATCCGTTAAAAGAAAATATAAAAGTGGAAGCCGGTTTAAAATCCAGTTATGTAAAAACAGATAACAACCTGCAATACTTTCATCGCATAGCTGGTATTGATTACCCGGATTCATTGAACAGCAATCATTTTGTGTACTCGGAGAATATCAATGCCGGATATGTAAATGTCAATAAGGAATGGAAAAAATTCAACCTGCAAGCAGGACTTCGGGGCGAGCAGACGTTGGCAAAAGGAGTTCAGCTGTCGAATGATTCTGTTTTCACCCGTGATTACATTCAACCGTTCTTCAGCATGGCCATGAACTATAAATTTAATGATAACCATGAAGCAGGATTAACAATGAGTCGCAGGATCAGCCGTCCGAGCTACCAGCAGCTCAATCCTTTCAGACGTTATGTTGATCGTACGACATACGGAGCGGGAAATCCATTTCTTCTTCCGGCTCTGACTTATTCAACTGATCTCTCATATACTTTTATGGGAAGCCTGACTTTTACATTGAATTACAGCAATACAAAAAATGATATTGAAACGGCTTTTTTACAGAATGATTCGAGCAAGATAACTTTGCAGTCGGAAGTGAACATTGAAAAAAGTGAATCCTTCAGTTTTGCAATCAATTATTCAAAGCAGGTAACAAAATGGTTTCAGACCAGCACAGAGTTCGACATCTGGCAAAGTAAATATACAGGACTGCTTTCCGGAGTTTATCTTGACAGGTCAGAGCCTTCATTTTATTTCAATTCAACCAATACGTTTGTCCTGCCAAAAAATTACTCGCTGGAGCTAAGCGGCTTTTACCAGCATAAGCTGATTGCCGGGATGCTGGATATAAATGAAGCATGGGAAATCGGTTTTGGTGTGCAAAAGAAAATACTGAAGAACAAAGGTGTGCTGAAATTTAATGTGACAGATATTTTCAGGAAAAACACGTCGAGCGGAGGCTCCGGTTTTGCCAATGTCGATTCACATTTTTTTGCATTGCATGAAACAAGAGTCGGCACGATTACAGTTGTCTATAATTTCGGTAAAGCAGGAGGCCAGGTAAAAAAACGCAGCGGCAGCGATGAAGAAAAAAACCGTGTGAAAGTGGGTGGATAAAAATTCAGGAAATGACAGGAACAAAGCCTTATTCCATTTTGCTCACCCGAAGCTATGCCGCTGATCCTGCCGCAATCATTGATTTATTCAGGAACAATACCGTATTTGAATTAACCGGGGCAGACGAAATACAAAGTGATTTTAAAACCGGTGGCGCATTTCACTTGACATTTAAAAACCGGGGTGTTATTCATGGGTTCTTTAACAAGATTTCTGTTGATGAAATTATCCTGGACTGGAATGTTGATGGGTTTCAAAGACCATCCGAGATAAACACAACGGTCGATATCACGTTGAGAAAGAATAAGGCAGGGAGTGTGCTCACGCTTAATCATAAAAATATTATGCATGAAGAAGCGGCAAATGCAAAGCAAAAAGCGTGGGCGGAAATTCTTGATAACCTGGAGAAAAGAATAAGATAAAAAGTACGATCCTGGTTAATCGAGTGATTTTCTTTTCTGGTAGCGGCAAAGACCCTCGTCTAAAAATGAAAGGTACTGCTTGATATCAGGGGTGTAACCATGTGGCTTTGCAAGAATTTTTCCTTTGTTATCGAGGAGCACATAGTAGGGTTGTGAGTTGGTTTTATAAACAGATGCCTGCATATCGCTCCATTTATTTCCAACTGTTTTTATTTTTTTTCCGGTTGATGGAGACACACTTTGCAGGGCCGCAGGCAAAGCCTCCTTATCGTCAACGTATAAAGAAATCAACACATATTTATCCGACAGGCGGTTCATCACTTTTGAGTCGCTCCAGACATTGTCTTCCATTTTTCTGCAATTCACACAACTCCACCCTGTAAAATCAACCATCACAGGTTTACCTTGCTCTTTTGCATAGCGCATTCCTTCATCGTAATCGTGAAAGCAATTCAGATCATGCGGACATTCGGTCTCATTGGTTTTCCACTCCTTATAAAAATCAGGTGGAGGGAAGCCGCTGATTAATTTCAATGGAGCACCCCAGACTCCAGGTGTGAGATACAAAGCAAATGAAAAAGAAAGCAGGGCGCACAATAATCGCTTGATGGAAACATGGGTCACTTCACCGTCGTGCGCAAAACGGATTTTACCAAGCATGTAAAATCCCAGCATGCTGAAGATGATAATCCAGATCACGATAAAAACTTCACGTTTCAGGAATCCCCAGTGATAAGCAAGATCCACGTTGGATAAAAACTTCAGTGCGAGAGCAAGTTCAATAAATCCCAGCGTAACTTTTACGGTGTTCAGCCAGCCGCCTGATTTTGGCAATGAATTCAGCCAGCCCGGAAACATCGCAAACAAGGCGAAGGGCAATGCAAGAGCAACAGCAAATCCTGTCATACCTGCAATCGGTCCCATGTAACTTCTTCCATGTGCAGCTTCTACAAGCAGCGTTCCGATGATCGGGCCTGTGCAGGAAAATGAAACCAATGAAAGCGTAAAAGCCATAAAAAATATTCCGATCAGTCCGCCACGATCGCTTGCTGCATCAGCTTTGTTAACGATTGAACTTGGTAATGTAATTTCAAATGCTCCGAAAAATGAAATGGCAAAAATGATAAAGATGATAAAGAAGGTCAGGTTGAAGAAACCATTGCTCGCCAGGTCATTCAAGGCATCTGAACCGAACGAAACAGTCACGATCAATCCGAGGACAACATAGATAATGACGATCGATGCAGCATAGATCAATGCATTTACCAAACCCTTTTTGCGGCTCCCGCTTCGTTTTGTAAAAAAGCTGACGGTCATCGGAATCATCGGGAACACACAGGGTGTAAGCAATGCGAGAAATCCACCTAGCATACCTGCAACGAAAATAGCTATGAATGATCCGTCAAATGATGCGGTCTGTTCATCCGATCCGCAACCGGGCTCAAGTTGAGCATCATTTCCTGGCGGCGAAATTATCGTTGTATCAGGAGAAACTGCTACGGTACCTGTCAGGCCGGTATCAACATTATTTTTTTCCGACGCTGATACACCATTGCTTTTTTCTGAAGAATTATTTTCTGATTTACTTTTCCCGATGTTAAAAACAAATGCAGTGTCAAACTGGATGCAGGCCTCCTTACAAACCTGCCCGTTTATTTCGCCTTGTATTTTACACGCATCACTTTTGAGCTTTATCTTTTGCTTCAGGATCATTTCTCCGCTGAACGTAAGAACTTTTACTCCAAAAGTAGAATCAAATTCTTCGTGTGGATGTGGTTCGGTTACCTTGCCAATTAATTCAAAGCAGCTGCTGGGATTAAAGGTAAAAACCATCGGTAAAGGGCCGCCATCGGGAGTAAACTGGGAGTATACATGCCAGTCCTTATCAATCTTAGCCTTGAAAAGAAGCGTTGCCTCGCCCTCTTTTGTTTGCTCAATCGAATAGGTCCACTTTACCGGATTAAGAAACTGTGAAAAAGAAACTGTACTGATGAGGACGAATAAAAGAAGTACGAAGAGTTTTTTCATCCGGTAAAACTAAGGTACAATGATGAAGATTTACGGCTAATAACGGTAGAAATTTGTTTTTGTTCTGACTGGTAGCGCGCTAAATTAGAAAAAAATGCCCCTCAGAACCAATTAAAAATTTCATTCAGCTGAAGGGCTGACTTTTCGCTTTGATTTAAATCCTTCGTAATCATTCCTTCCTGCATCAGAATAAGCCTGTCCCCGTAAGCCAACGCATCTTTTAGCTGGTGTGTAACGAGTAATGCAGTAAGATGAAATTCACGGATTATTTTGTCTGCCAGCGTCATCAGCAGTCCGGAAGTCTTCGGATCCAATGCAGCAGCCGGTTCATCCATCAGCAGAATTTTTGTTTCATCCATCACTGCCATCAGGAGAGTCAAAGCCTGCCTTTGTCCTCCTGATAATGTTCCCATCAACTGTCCCACTTTATTTTCAAGCCCGAGATCTAATAAGGAAATTTTCTCCTGTATTTTCTTTTTGAATTTTTCACCGGTGCCAATTGTAAATTTTTTTGGTTGAGTTCTGATGGAAGCCAGGCGGAAATTTTCCAGGATGGTAAGTTCCGGTGCAGTTCCCATCAATGGATTTTGAAAGATGCGCGCAATCCATTTGCTTCGCTGGTGTTCTTTCAAATGAGTGATTTCGTTGTTATCGACACTAATTTTTCCTTCGGTTACCTGCAGGTTTCCTGCAATTGCATTCAGCAACGATGACTTTCCCGAACCATTTGATCCGACAATGACAACAAATGCTGAAGAATCAATTTTCAGATTCACATTCTTCAGCGCTGTCAATTCATTCACTGTTCCCCGATGAAATGTTTTGGTGATATGTTGCAGATCAATCATGACGCACGCTTCAGGTTAGGTATGCTCACAACAATCAAAACAAATACTGCGACTACAAGTTTTAAATACAGCGCGTCAATGCCAATGGATAAAGCAAAGGCAAGGATAAGCCTGAATACCATGCTGCCGGCAATTACTCCCAGGAGATGCCAGCCGATTTTGTTCACGCGGATCAGCTTTAAAAATATTTCCCCGATCATAACCGAACCCAAACCAAGAATGACAATTCCGATTCCCATGTTGATGTCTGCAAAGCCCTGGATCTGCGTGATCAGAAATCCACTCAATGCAACAAGACCGTTGGCCAGCGCAAGACCTGTTATTTTCATCCGGTCGGTATTCACACCTGCTGCACGAATCATATTTTCATTGTTACCGGTTGCACGCATGGCAAGACCGAAATCCGTTTTTAACAACCATGAAATAAGGAGCCACAATAAAAGAATGAAGGTTACCAGCACAACAAGCTGTTGTGAAGTTGAACTGTCAATAAAAACAAGTTGATTAAATATAGTCGTTGAATTGATCAGCGGAATGTTGGAACGTCCCATGATGCTAAGGTTAATGGAATACAAAGCGGTCATGACAAGTATGCCGGCCAGCAATGCATTTACTTTCAGTTTTGTGTGAATGAAGCCTGTGATGGATCCTGCAATGGCTCCGCAAACAAAAACAACAGGCAGGGCGAGCAGGAGGGAAGTATGCCCGGAAATAAGGACGGCTGTCACTGCTCCACCCAATGTAAAGCTTCCGTCTGTTGTAATGTCAGGAATGTTAAAGATCCGCATCGAAATAAAAATGCCGATCGCAAGCGAAGCGAAACCAAGGCCGAGCAATATTGCTGACAGGTAGAAGTTCATTGAATAAATTGCTAAACGGTTAAATTGCCAAATGGTTATTCAGCAATTGAACATTTAAGCATCACTTAACAGGAATAAACGATGAATCGAATTTTAATAAAAAGTGTTTTGCTTTCTCTTCATTAAAAACTCTTCGTCTTGCTTTCACAATTTCAGGCTGAAGACCAATGGTTGATTTGGTCTTGAGAAATTGAGCAGCCTGGAGTCCGCTTTGATATCCCCATTGGTACATGTCTGCTCCGAAAGCGGCAACGGCTCCGCGTTTCACCAACCCCTCCTCGCTTGTAAAAACAGGAACCTTTGCTTCATCACAGCTTTTTACAATTACTTCCATGGAAGAAAAAACTACATTGTCGGGCAATGCAAAAAAGGCATCAATGTTTTTATTCAGCAGAGCGCTGACTACAAGCTGTGTCTCATTGGAATTGTTTACAGGAAGTTTCTCAAGTTGCAGTCCCAGCCTGTCACATTCAGCTTCGATTCGTTTGAGCGCATCAACTGACTGCGGCTCCGATTGATTGAAAATGGTTCCGATTCTTTTTGCTGAAGGCATTACATTTTTAATCAGCATGACGGACGTATCAATGTATTCAAGTGTTTCATACACTCCGAAAAGATTGGAAGGGGATTTCCCATTTGCATCGGTGAGCTTTGCAATATCTGGACGAGGCGAAACCATCATGAACACTGGAATTTCTTTTGTCTTTTGAACCGCGGTAATGGTTGAAAGAGTGGGGTTGGTTGCGATCAGCTCGATGGGCTGAGAAACAAGGTAATCACAGGCCTGCTGCAAAGTAGGCTGATCATTTTGTGCATTCCGGTAAATGGTGTTAAGATGGTTGTCATCAAAGCCCTGATCGTTTAAGGCAGTGAAAAATCCTTTCTTTGCGTGTTCAAGTGTTTCGTCCTGCAACAGGTCGAGGAATCCAATTACAGGAATTTTATTTTCTTTTTTCTCCTGATGTGAATTGCACGAAGAAAGAAAAGCTATGAAAACTAAAGTGAAAATTTTCAATTTCATGGAATTGTAATTTGATATCAAATCCTGAACCTGGGTCTCCGACTGAATACCCGTAACTAAAAAATTACCAGCTTCCACCGGCACCGCCTCCGCCTGAGCTTCCGCCGCCAAAGCCCCCGAATCCACCACCGCCACCGCTTCCCCATCCGCTTCCACCTGAAAAACCTCCCCAGGAACCGCGGCTCCTGGCTGATGCTGCATTCAACAAAGCCCAGGCTGCCCAAAAGCCGAGATTGTTTCGCCTTGCATAATTTCTTGTCTTAGTCACCTTGGAAAAAATGACAATCAAGAAAATAAAAAAGAACAGAACAAAAGGAAACCAGGGCACACGTTGGTTTTTCCGGTGTCCGATGTATTCATCAGCGGTAAACTCTCCACTCACGATTGACATGATGGAGTTGGTTGCCTGGTCGAGTCCACGGAAGTAATTTTCATCTCTGAAATTCGGAACGATATCCTTTTCAATTATCCTTTTGCAAAGCACATCTGGCAGTACACCTTCAATTCCATGACCTGTCGTAATCCACATCTTCCGGTCTTCCCTGGCAACCAGGATGAGCACACCGTTATTTTTTTTCTCCTGCCCGATTTTCCATTTATTAAAAAGCTGAACAGAATAATCGGCGATGTCATAACCGCCTACAGAACGAACAATGACAATTGCAATCTGCGTGGATGTCGAGTCATTGAATGCAACTAATTTTTGTTCAAGGGAAATTTGTTCCTGTTGGCTGAGGGTACCTGTATAATCCGTAACAAGCGTGTTTGATCGTTCCGGGAAATCATCTGCAAGCGCAATGAATGGAAGGAAGAGAAAAAGTATTTTTAAAAGTGTTTTCATCTTTTATTTTCCAAACATGATATCGTCAGGTAATTCATTTGCATCATCTTTCCGGTAAGGGAATTTTTTTTGCAAAGCTTCACCGGCCATCCGGATTCCTTTATTCAAACCGGTCACAAAATCTCCTTCCGTAAAATGATGTTGCATTTCCAGCTTGATGTCATGCCAGAAATCCTTGTGAACAGAAGAATGGATCCCGGAGTCGCCGAGGATGGCAAACTTCCGTGATTTCATTGCGAGGTAGAACAAAACACCGTTACGCTGCTTTGTTTCATGCATATTGAGTTCCTTGAAAATAAATGCAGCGCGGTCCAATACATTCTCGTCGCAGGTTTCTTCAACGAATAAACGTATTTCCCCGGAAGTATTTTTCTCTGCATCCTTTATGGAAGCAAGGATCTGTTCCTGATCCCCCTCAGAAAAATTAGTTGCTGCACTCATCAGAACTTAACAGTAGGTGCTTTCTCAGAACCTTTATCGGCTTCGTAATATGGTTTTTCTTTAAATCCGAAAAGACCGGCCAGGATATTACGGGGAAACTTTTGACGGGACACGTTATATGATTGGGCGGCTTCGTTGAACTGCCTGCGTGCTTCATTGATTCTGTTTTCGGTTCCTTCAAGCTGTGCCTGCAGATCCTGGAAACCCTGGACAGCTTTCAGTTGAGGATAGTTTTCTGCAACAGCCAGCAACCTTCCAAGAGCTCCGCTCAGTTGCGATTGGGCAGCCTGGTACTGCTGCAGCTTTTCTGGTGTGAGATCGTTTCCGTCAACATGAACAGATGTTGCGCTCGCCCTTGCCTGTGTTACTGCTTCAAGCGTAGACTTCTCAAATTCAGCAGCGCCCTTTACAGTATTTACTAAATTGGGAACAAGGTCAGCGCGGCGCTGGTAGGAAGTTTCCACGTTTGCCCATGCCTGGTTCACGCTTTCACGTGAGCCTATAAGACCGTTGTATCCAACGATAGCAATCAATACTAAAACTCCAAGTACAATCCAGATAAGATATTTTTTCATAGTGTGTTGTGTTTTTAAGGTTGGGCTTCTGTCAAAAACTGCACCGGACAATTCCGGATAGCACTTTGTCAGGTGCTATATGAATTCAATGCGATGAATACTGCGGATTGGCACATGGGTATTGGACTTCAGGATGACATAATTTTGTGTCATCTCCCATACAGTGGTTTCAACCATCATGACTCCTTTCTCGCTCTGAAAAATTATTTTCACCTTGTTGTGATCGTTGTTGCCAAGCTTCATGGCATTTTCCAGGTCGGATTTACGTCTTCGTATGTCTTCCTCGCTCACCAGGACTTCGCGGTTCGGAATTTTTAATTTAGGAATATCTTCCTTGAATATTAATTTCGACTGGATCATAGGGGGCATGAAAAAATCTGGACAAAAGTAAGCACAATTTATCTGAAAGGGGCAATTGTCAGAAAAAGTAGCTGGTTAAAATGTGAACTTCATTAAACCTTCCTGTTTGATCCCCCATCTTAGCATCATAATTTAAACTCCCAAAAACAATATGAAAAGACTTATGACATTGGCAGTGGCTGTCCTGTTTGCAGCTGTTGCATCGGCGCAGACTACTGCAGCACCGACAAAGGACCAGATTAAAGAGCAACGTGCTGAGATTAAAAAGGACAAAGCCGAGCTCCAGGACAAAAAACAGGAGGTAATGAAAGAGAAAGGAAATGGAGACAAAGCACAGTTCAAGGCAGACAAAGCTGAGATGAAAACGCAAAAGACAGAGTTAAAAGAAGAGAAGCAGCAGCTCCAGGCTAATAAGAAAGCGATGCACGCTGATAAGGGTCACCACAATGGCCAGCATAAGCATGCAAATAAGAAGAGCAAATAATCTTTACTGCTGAAGTAACGATTGGCAGGCGATTACCAAATTTAAAAATGCAGGATGATTATCCTGCATTTTTTTTATACCTCGATTAAGACTTTTCAGGTTTGTTGAACTGTTTGTATCATTGCAGGTATGAAATACTCACTTCTGCTTTTCTTCCTTCTCCTCTCAATGTTTTCTTCTGCACAGGATACCATTGTGCAAAGAAACGGAACACGTCTCGCTGCGAAAGTGCTGGAGATTGATAAAAATGATGTTAAGTATAAGAAATTTGAGAATACGGAAGGGCCTTCCTATGTGATGCCGGTGAAGGAAATAAGCATGATCCGTTACCAGAACGGAAGCGTGGATACATTTAACGTTGCAGTTGTCGTTCAACAGTCTAAATATGTGAAACAGCCGTTAAGTGAAATGTACCTCAAAGGACAAAACGATGCCGATATTTACTATAAGAACTATAAACCTGCCGCAAACTGGGCCCTTGGACTGACCCTCCCGTTGAATGCGATCGGGGTAGTACCTGCCGTAGTTTTTTCGGCCACCCCTCCGAGCAAGGAAAATCTTGGTTATCCTGATCAGAGCCTTATGGCGAACCAGGATTATTACAACGGTTATGTCACAAAGGCCAAGAATATAAAGGGCAGCAAGGTGATGAAAAGCTTTGGTATTGGGTGCCTGGGAAGTTTTGTTATGTATGGAACTTTGCTGCTCCTGGTTAAATAATTTTTTAAACCACTTCGATGACTGCAAGGCGTTCTTTTTCTTTTTCAACTGCAGCCATGTGATCGTAAGAGCGGTTTTCTACCTTGCTTCTGAACCATTCATGAAAGATGATCAGTTCTGGGCTTTTGATTTGCCACCGGTAGTCGGCATCATTTGATTCAAGCAGGTTAAAATAACGCTGACGGCTTTTATAGACTTTTTGAAAATTGAAATGCTCGTTGATCAGCATTAGCAGTACTCTTAGAATTAAAATATTTCTCTTGCGGACATGTTTGATCTTGAGAGTTCTTTTAATATGTTTTTCTAAGTTTTGAACCTTGAGGTCTACGGATTCGAAATCTCCCATTTCGATTCGATTGATGATGGTAAGAATTCGTTTTCCGATGTTCCATCCTTCCTTATCTTTTTCAATTTCACTTACATCACCAAGTATTGTATTTGACTCATGGAATTCTCCCTTCAGGGTTTTCGTGCAAGCAAATAAATATGCCCGCTTCGCAAAGAGAAATGGAGTTTTTGATAAGCGGGATCCGTGGTAGAGTTCCTCGATCAGCGTTTCGGCCTTTCCAAATGATGAAGAATGAAACAATGCATTAAATTCAACTTCCCTGATTATTCCAACATTTACAGTACTTTCTGAAAGGTATTTCATGGCTTCTTTTGCAAACAATAAACACTGATCGAAACTGAACATGAGAAATTCATTGTTGGCAATATTGATGAGTACATTCCCGATTCTGTTTTTTGTATAGATCGAAATATTTCCCTCTAATAGTTCCTTGAGCCGGTTGTATGTTTGTCGGGCAGTAAAAAATTCGTTCCTGTTTTGATATTGCTCTGCAAGGAGAAAAAGATAATAATAACCGACCAAGGCAGATTTGCTGAACTCGTAGTCCTTTTGAAGAGTTTCAATTGCTTCTGCTAAATCCTCCTCATAGTCAGTAGAAGAACTTGAAACATTAATTTTGGAAGATACGCTGTTATAAATATCAAGTGCTTTATTATAGACCGTCCTGATTTTTTCATAGTGATCTATTTCGAATTTAATTTTTTGATTTGCTTTATATCCCGATCTGAATCCAACATATCGTTGCTTGGTATGCAAAGTTTCAAGCAGGGTATCATAGATTTCATATTCCTTGGCTTTTAGAATTACCTTATTCAGAAGACGCTCCAATTCCTCATTCATTCCCCTTGAAAACATGATTTCACTTTGCAGCAATTTTTTACGCAAATCAAAAATTGCCTGGTTTCGTTTTCCATAATTACCCGGATTTAATAGATTCGTATTAAAAAGTAAAACTTCATATATTTTGTCTTTTAAACGGCTCGTCAGCTTATTAAATGATCCGTAATTTATTTTGCCATATAGTCTTAATTGTATTTCGGTGGACGATAGTGTTGAATCGCTCAAAATCAATTCTATAAATGCTATGCTTTTAAGCTTTTGATTTGAATTGCCTTTTTGGTATTTAATGAAATTTTTCAAGGATTTAATTTCCTCTTTTTTAAGCTTATAAAGTAGTTTCTTTAAAGTATTTAGTGAATTCATTTGACAACACGTATTTTATTCACTTTATTTGCCTAAACTGTAATATATTGATCATATATTACAACTAATCAATCAATTATATAGGTATTATTAAACAATTAAACTTAGCGCATTATGTTACAATTATTAATTTCAGTATTGCTTTCGTTAGGGTTTTCTTTTGATGATCAGGGAAAACTTGTAGGGTCCACATCCTATAACCAGGAAGCTGTTTACCGCGAGGTGAGTAGTAAGTCTGATTATCAAGCATTGGGCGGTGATGATGCTTTTGATGCCATCATTATCGATAACGTAGATCCGAGGAACTAGGATCTATCATTTTTTCTGTTGTTGAAGTGGAGTTACCACTTCTATTTGATGTCTAATTTATGTGCAAATTGGGGTTAAAATTCGTTTGTCCAAATATATTTTAATAATTATATATTAATATATTGATTTGTAGATAAATAAAATAAATATTTGATTTGCTTTTTCTCCTTTAGAGGATCTTATATTGTTTAAAAATATTCTAAAATTTCTCAAAAAAATAGGTATACCTATGTCTATTTATTTCTGAATTGTCCCTTTTAATAAGAGTATACCCCGGATACTTTTGGTCTAACTTAACACTAAACCATCAACTAATGGCTGCGAAAAGATTAGACCCAACCAGTTATCCGCCGGATGTAAAACCAACTCCGCGTTTCAAAAAAGTTTTGCTGATTGATGACAGCGAAGTTGATCTGTTTATAAACCGAACCATCCTGAAAGACATTTCTTTTGCAAAGGAAATTCACGAGGAGATGAACCCGGAAAGAGCGATGGAATTTCTTCAGAACATTGACCGGCTCAGCCAGGTTCCTGATATTATTTTCCTGGATCTCAATATGCCGATCATGAGCGGTTTTGAATTCCTTGCCGAGTTCAGCAAGCTGAGTGAGTTTGTGAGGAATAAATGCAAGATCATTGTGGTCACCTCTTCGCCAAGTGCCATGGATAAGCACCGTGCATTGATGTTCAAAAGCGTTATCCGGTATTTTACAAAGCCGATTGACAAGTACATCATGAGTTCCACGTTATTCTGAAAAGGTGTGTTCAGCGCTTGAAAGGTTCCCTTATTTTCGTGCTGGATGAAAAAGCTGAAGGAAGAGGAACTGAAAGATTTTCTTGAAGAGAAGGTTCTCCTTTACAACAACAAGAGGTTTATCGAAACCGACCCGGTTTCAATCCCTCACCAGTTTTCAAAAAAAGAAGACATTGAAATAGCCGGTTTTCTTTCGGCTACCATTGCATGGGGGCAACGAAAAACAATTCTTCGCAATGCACGCCAGCTCATGAAATGGATGGATGACGATCCTTACAACTTTATTTTAAGCTTTACGGAAGAAGATCTGAAACCCTTCAGGAACTTCGTCCACCGTACCTTTCATGCTGATGACTGCATTTTCTTTTTGAGGTCGCTGAAAAATATCTATGAGAAAAAGGGTGGGTTGTCAAATCTTTTTGCAATGAAAGAGTTGAATGGAAATGACCAGGTAAAGAATTCCATTGTGAACGTCCGCAACGTATTTTTTGAGCTTCCTCACCTGAAGAGGAATGAAAAACACTTTTCAGATCCTTCTTCAGGTTCTGCCGCAAAACGGTTGAACATGTTCCTGCGCTGGATGGTTCGAAAGGACCATTCAGGAGTTGATTTTGGAATATGGAAAGATATATCGCCTGCTTATTTGATCTGCCCGTTGGATGTACATTCAGGCAGGGTGGCCCGGAAGCTTGGTTTGTTAAAACGAAAACAAAATGATTGGAGAACAGCAATTGAATTGACAGGTAACCTGAAAAAAATGGATCCAAATGATCCTGTTAAATATGACTTTGCCTTATTCGGCTTAGGCGTATTCGAGAAGTTTTAAAAAATCATAGTTCGTGAGTCATTGCCACCGGCTATTCTGCTTGACTCCCGTCTCCGTGCTCTGACTAGCTCATTATCATATTAGCGCGTCAGCATAGCGTCAAATCAGCACACCAGCAATATCAAATTGTCTCCTTATCTTCGCACACCATGAATTTTATTTATCCCGGATTCCTTTTTGCTCTATCCGCACTTGCTATTCCGGTCATCGTTCATCTCTTTAATTTCAGGAAGTTTAAGAAGATTTACTTCACGAATGTTCGCTTTCTAAAGGAAATAAAACAAGATACACAGTCTCGTTCGCGGCTGAAACATCTTCTGATTTTATTGTCACGGCTGCTGGCCGTTTTTTTTCTCGTGATGGCTTTTGCCCAACCCTACATTCCGGCGAATAAAGGAGTGGTGATGTCAGGAACACGGGCAGTAAGTGTGTATATTGATAATTCATTCAGCATGGAGGCGCTTGGAAAAAATGGCAGCCTGATTGAGACTGCAAAAAAGAAAGCCCGTGAAATTGCGCGCGCTTATAAAACGTCTGACCGTTTTCAATTGCTTACGAATGATTTTGAGGCTCGCCATCAGCGGCTGTTAAACCGCGATGAATTTCTCCAGCTCATTGATGAAGTGCAGACCACGGCTTCCGTAAAGAAGCTGAATGAAGTTGTTTCAAGGCAATCAGAAGCATTGAATAATGCGGAAGGAATGGATTTCAAAACAGGAAAGTTTGCCTATGAAATTTCCGACTTTCAGAAAACGACTTCCGATCCCGGTGAGATTAAATCCGATTCAAACCTATCAATCACCCTTGTTCCTGTCGTGCCTTCTAAAATGAACAATGTATTCATAGATACATGTAAGATGAGCACGCCATTTATCCAGCTCAATTCTGTGAACGAGCTTGTCGTAAAAATCAGAAATAACTCAACTGAAACAGCTGAAAATATCCCGGTTAAGCTGGCGGTTAACGGGGTTCAGAAGGCTTTAGCCAGTGTAAAGGTGGAAGCCGGTGCAAGCGTGGAGGCAAAGCTATCATTTACAATCACCGAACCAGGCTGGCAACAGGCTGAGGTGTCGCTGACTGATTATCCCGTGTCATTCGATGACAACTATTTTTTTTCTTTCGATGTAAAAGAACACCTGACTATTCTTTCCATGAATGGAAGCTCAGCCAGTCCTTACCTGGAGGCACTTTTCGGGAATGACCCATATTTCGTTTTGAACAATGCTTCTGTAAACCAGGTTGATTATTCTTCATTTAAAACGTACCAGCTGATCATTTTAAATGAGCTCGTTGATATTTCTTCCGGGCTGGCGCAGGAATTAAAAAAGTATGCGGAGAATGGCGGAACTGTTTTTATCTTTCCGGCTCCGGCTGCGAACATCGCAAGCTATCGGAGTTTTCTCGAGCCCATGGGAATCAATTACCCTCTTCAATTGATTACGGCTGAGGATAAAGTTGCAAAGATTGAATCGCAGCATTCAGTTTTTGCTGATGTCTTTGAAAATAAAAAATCCGTCCCTGAAAACCTGGATCTTCCTGTTGTAAAAAAATATTTTCAGATCAGTAAAAACCTGCGGACGAAAGAAGAAACCCTGCTGAAGCTTCTCAGCGGAAATACGTTTCTTTTTCTGAACGATTATAAAAAAGGAAGCATTTATTTTTCATCGGTTCCATTGAATGAAGAATTCAGCAACCTGCCGAGGCATGCTGTGTTTGTTCCGGTCATGCTGAAAGCAGCCTTCAGAGCGTCCTCTGAAATTCATCCTTCATTGGTGATCGGCAGGGATGAAGAGGTCGAATCAGGAAATCTTGTAAACACCGGTGAAAATGTTTTTCACCTCAAGAATGATGAATTAAAGTTCGATGTGATTCCGGAAATGAGAAATGTGGATAACAAATCCTATATTTCCGTTCATGATCAGATAAAGAAAGCAGGCAATTATGCATTGACAGGGGAGAACAGGATACAGGCATACCTTTCATTTAATTACGACAGGAGTGAATCCCAGCTTGGTTGCTTTACCACGGATGAGTTGAATGAAATTATTCAGAAGCGAAGTGATTTGAAGATAAACAACATCGGCACCGAGAATGCAGATTTAACTCACACGATTTCGCAGCTCACTGAAGGTACCAGGCTTTGGAAATATTGTGTGCTGTTTACGTTGCTGTTTCTTGCCATTGAAGTGCTGTTAATACGGTTTGCGAGGTAATATTCATATCAAATGAAACTACTCATTAAACAAGTTACCATACTCGATGCATCTTCTCCGCACAATGGAAAAGCAAGAGATGTATTGATAGAAAGCGGTGTCATCCGGAAAATTGCCGAAGCTGCATCAATCGTTGACCAGGCTGACAGGACCTTCGATGGTAAAGGGAAACACCTCTCCATTGGATGGTTCGATCTGCATGCACGGTTTTGCGAACCGGGCTTTGAATACAAAGAAGACCTTCTGAGCGGATGCAAGGCGGCAGCGGCAGGAGGTTTCACAGGTGTGTTATGCATGCCGTCAACACATCCGGCGATTCAAAGCAAATCAGAAATTGAGTTTATCAGGAACAAAGTAAAGAATGAAGTCACTGAAGTGTTTGCTTCCGGGGCATTGTCTGTGAACCGTGCCGGTAAAGATCTTTCCGAAATGTATGATATGTCGCAGGCCGGCGCGCTTGCTTTTACAGATGATAAAAGTCCTGTCCAGGATGCAGGCTTGTTGCTCCGCGCACTGATGTATGCAAAAAATTTCAACGGGCTGGTTATGTCGTTTGCAAATGACGAAAACATTTCAGTTCATGGCCAGATGAATGAAGGCGTGACCAGCACACAGCTTGGCTTGAAAGGCATTCCGGCTCTTGCAGAGAATATCATGATCAACCGTGATTTGTTTCTTGCCGGATATGCCGAAAGTAAAATACATTTTTCAACCATCTCGTCGGCGAAGTCTGTTGAATTAATCCGCGAAGCTAAAAAGAGCGGAATGAAAGTGACCTGCGATGTGGCGGCCCACCAGCTTTTGCTGGATGATTCTTCGCTGGATGATTTCGATACACACTATAAAGTGAAACCGCCGTTGCGGACAAAGGAAGATATGGAGGCACTGAAACAAGGACTTGCTGACGGAACCATTGATGGCATTTGTTCGGATCACTCACCTGAAGATGTGGAGAATAAAAAAAAGGAATTTGACCTGGCTGAATTTGGCATCATCGCCCTGCAGACTGCCTTTGCCGTGGCCAATACAGCCCTTCAGAAAACAATACCACCTGGAAAATTCATTGAGAAATTTACTGTCAATCCAAGAAAAATTCTTTCACTTCCTGTTCCTGTTTTTAAAGAAGGCGAGCAGGCAAACCTCACACTTTTTGATTTCGATACAGAATGGAAAGTGGAATCGCATGGCATCCTGTCAAAATCGAAGAACACGCCATTCATGGGAAAGACTCTAAAAGGGAAAGCCATCGCTGTGTTTAACAGAGGCATGGTGGCTGAATGCTGATTCAGCATTTTTTTTGAAACGTATTTTTCAACCTGAAAATTCCTGCTGATGGAGATCACGGAAGTCAAAACCAAGGAAGATAAAAAAAAATTTCTCAAGCTTCCGTTGATGATCTACAAAAATGATGATCAATGGATCCGTCCGCTGGACAAGGATATTGAGCAGGTCTTTGACCCGAGGCAAAATAAATTTTTTAAACATGGTAAAGCAATCCGCTGGCTGCTGAAAGATGATGCAGGGAAAACCATTGGTCGCGTTGCGGCTTTTATCAATGAGAAAACTTCGCGTAAGGAAGAGCAGCCTACCGGTGGAATGGGATTCTTTGAGTGCATTGATGATCAGCATGCAGCAGACATGTTGTTTGACACCTGTAAAATCTGGCTGCAAAACGAAGGCATGCAGGCTATGGACGGGCCGGTTAACTTCGGGGAACGTGACCGCTGGTGGGGTTTGCTGACAGAAGGATTTAAGTCTCCGCTGTATTGTATGAACTACAATCCACCCTACTATCAAAAACTTTTTGAGCAATACGGTTTCATGACCTACTTCAACCAAATCTGTTATTCGCTGGATCTGAAAAAACGTGCGCATGAAAAATTTTATGAACGTTACAACCGGTTTTCTAAGGATCCTGATTATTCGGCAAAGCATATTCTTAAAAATAATCTTGAAAAATTTGCCACGGATTTTGCCATCGTCTATAACAAGGCATGGGCACATCATCCGGGAAGCAAGCAAATGACGAAGGACCAGGCCATGCACCTTTTCAGGAAAATAAAACCCATCCTCGATGAAGACCTTGCCTGGTTTGTCTATTATAAAAATGATCCCATTGCATTCTGGTTTAACCTTCCCGATATCAACCAGATTGTAAAGCACCTGAACGGCAGATTTGATATCTTCAGCAAGCTGAAATTTTTATGGTTGAAAAAAAGAGGAGTTTGTAAAAGAGTAGTCGGGCTTGTTTTTGGGATAGCCCCTGAGTTCCAGGGCAAAGGAGTGGATGGGTTCATGATTATTTCCGGAGCCAATGTCATTCAGCCCTCCGGCAAATACAATGAGATGGAAATGCAATGGATAGGGGATTTTAATCCGAAGATGATCAACATCGCTGAAAATCTTGAAACAAAACGCAGTCGTGTGTTGCGTACCTATCGTTATCTTTTTGACAGGACGAAGGAATTTAAACGATACCCGATTATTAATTAGTTTATTGGTTCATTGGTAACTAATGACTTGTCATTCATCACCATGCTTTTATTAACGAATGAACCTGTAAACTAATCGGCCAATAAAACTTGTCAACAACTTGCCAAAAAATTATCAAAATATTGTTTGTTTTAAACGAATAATTCTATTTTTGCAGCCTCTTAAAAAGGGATGATTCCGTAGCTCAGCTGGTAGAGCATTACACTTTTAATGTAGGGGTCCTGGGTTCGAATCCCAGCGGGATCACAAGAAGAGTACCCAGTACCAACACAACCCGCTTAAGTCTTAGGATTTACGCGGGTTTGTCTTTTTCGGACTATCAGAAACTATCGTAGTTTATCACCCACTTTGATGTAAGGAAAGGTGTAAGGTACCTTCCTTACACCAACTTACACCCTTGCTTACACAAATTTGACTTTATCTCATTGATATTCAGAGGTGAGTAGCAAATTGATCACCAAAATAATTGATCAAAGAACGCCACAATTGTATCACTTAAAATTAGTTGACAATGAAAGCGTATGCTTTAAGATTCTTTTTGCGGAAATCATCAGGTAATGATTCGCTAAGTAAATTGTTTGCACGCATAACAGTGGATGGTAAACGAGTAGATCTTGAGTTTCATTTCTCCAAGGCTAATAACAATCAATCGAGATATTCTTAGACAAGGTGACAAGCGACCTCCATTTTAAATGATAGTTAGTTAACATTTTAAGAAAGAAGAGTGGGAGCAAGGGAGCAAAAAGGTATCACATTTTTTGATTTGAAACACGAGATTGTGTTTTTATGTCGAATGATTCAATCCATTTCTCAATTTCATTCAGATCAAACATTAAGTGACGACCGACCTTTGAATGAGGAATGTATCGTTGGTTTACCCGCCATAAGTAGATTTCATATAATTTATTAAGATTAACTTTTTATTTTGTAAATCAGAATAAAGCAAAACGGTTACAAGCCACACCTGAAAAATAAGTGCAGCTAATTTTGCATTGACTGATAAAGCCAAACATCCAATAGAAGAATTACCGTAGTAACCACATTTATTTCCCGTACTTATACGGTTGACTCTCTGAAATATTTTCTGCTGCTTTACACGCTACAACAAATATGAACGCGATGTTCAAATATAAAAAGCTCGCGTTAACCACTCTTTTTACTTGAGTTTATTATTCTGACAGTTTTTTATTCGTTATCCATCCTATAACCCAAATCACATGAAGAACAACGCGGCTTTTATTAAAAAGCTTTTAGCAATTGTATTAGTTGCCTCAAGCGCCATAAAAACGACTAACGCACAAGTCACGTTAAACCTTAAACTTTTTATTGAAGGTTATTATATCGGCAACAATACGATGCAACCAGCACTGTTTAACGTTGGTCTTAGTGAGAATTCAGAAGATATGGATTCCATTACCGTTGAGCTCTTAACTGATTACTCTCCGGAAACTGTCGTAGATTCAAGAAAAATTATGCTTCATATAGATGGCACTGCAACCATAAGTTACCCATCTAACATTACTGGGGGCAGATATTACATTTCAGTACATCATCGCAACTCGCTACGAACGATTAGTCAATCTCCGATAATATTTTCATCTGCATTAATGAATTATGACTTCACAACTTCCAACTTGCAAGTGCATGGAGAGAATGAAAAAGAAATCGAATCTGGTGTATGGGCATTTTACGGTGGGGATATCAATCAGGACGGATCGGTGGATTCCATTGATGGGCAAATTCTTAATAATGAAATTACGTCAGGATCATTCGGATATAATAATTCTGATCTGAACGGGGATGGCTTTGTAGATGCGAATGATTTTTTAGTGCTTGATCCCAATTTGGTGATGGGAGTAAAAACTATTATTCCGGTTGGCTTTTGTGGTACGCCCCCCATTATTCCTAATGGTCTAGAGGGTGTCACCCCAAATGGTTTTCAAAATCCGGAAGATGGCTATTGTATAAATATTTGTATTCATGTCATAAAAAAAAGTGATGGTTCAGGCGGACAAACCAGCCAGGAAATACAGACAGCTTTAGACATATTAAGAAACGATTACAAACCATATAATATAAATTTTGTACTCTTATGTCAGGACGAAATCCATAGCGATTTATATTATAATTATAACTCAATACTTATTTTTGATTGTAGTACTAATCCTAATATTTTAGAAACGGATTGCAATGGGGATGGTAAATTCGATGTTTTTTCGCCAAATGCCAATTCAAATGCCGTGGATATTTATCTTTTTGCAAATGACAAATTGAATTTTGGACTGGCAAGTAATATTCCTGGTACTGCATTGGTAATAGGAGGCAGTGCTTTTAATACAAATCTTGCGAGTTCTCATATCTTGTCACATGAAATGGGACATTGTTTAGGTCTCTATCATACATTCCATGGGTCGGCTTGTGAGCCTTTGAGCTGCCCGGAGTTAGTCAATGGCAGTAACTCAGCTTCTTGCGGTGATTTTGTTGGTGATACACCTGCTGATCCCAAAAAATTCAGTGTAGATCAAAATACTTGTACATGGAATGGTGGTGGAAGATGCGGTGGTGCGTCTACTGATGCCAATAACAATTTGTATTCTCCTAATGAACATTTATTCATGGCTTATGTGCCCCCACAATGCATGAGTTACCATACCAGTGGTCAGGTCGCAAGAATGTTTAACAGTATTGCAAATTATTCTCCGCTTCAAAGCACACTTACTTCATGCTGTTCAGTTGCAGGAGATGACTATTGGATGAGGGATAAAGGTTTGCCAGACTCACCGGTTGATAATGGTATTGAGTCCAATCCTGACAATGGACCTATGTGGATTAGCAGGGACATTTGGGTGCGTAATGAAAGCATTTTTCCCAATGATCTTACGAATTCTACACACGCGAATCCAGAATTCGTTGATTGTTCAAAGGCTGCCTTCGTATATGTGCGTGTAAGAAGAGGATGTCAACCAGGAGAGGTAATTTCCGATGACGACGATCGCTTACTAAATGTTCATTGGGCAAAAGCGGCAACGTCACTTGCATGGCCTGGTAACTGGGATGGAAGTAAACATTTTGATAATTGCACAAATTGTAATATTTCTTGTCCGATGCCAATTGTCGCACCCCCAGTAAAGGGAAATATCATTGGTAATTTGCCTTTGACAGGGATTAATTATACTCTAAATGGCATTCCAGGCACCACGACGAGTAATGGTTCTTCCATATTCTTACCTCAGATGCTTCCGGGTGATGTAGCTATTTTTGAATTTCCTTGGATTCCGCCAAACCCCAATGACTATGCAGGGCTGACGACCGAAGATTGGCACTTTTGTTTAGTCGCGCGTTTGCAAACACCAACACTTCCTCCGGATTTTTATCAATACGGATTGCACACTCCTGAAAGCTCTGACATTAATGGCAATGTGAAAAATAATAATAATATTATCTGGAGAAACATTTCAATTATAACGGGTCATCATAAAAAATCAGGTCTTGTCCGTAACGATTTTAATGCTGGAAAGAAATACAACTTACTTTTTCAGGTTCCAACAAATGAATTAGCAAATCCCATTGTAAATCACGGAACAATAATAGTTGAGCTGGGGCAAAGTATTTATCAAAAGTGGATCGCTGGAGGATCATTGGGATCCGGAATAGTAGTAAATCCTAGTCAATCATACTCCTTGTTAATTACCTCATCTGATGCGAAGATTGAAAATCTTTTGTTCGGACCCGAAGAAGAATCCATGCTTCATATTAGTGTAAGTTATTCTGTGATGAATAATGACAATGATGACCATACGTACAATTTTGATATTATTCAGCAGGACTATGATAACAATTCAATTATAGGTGGATTGAGATTTGAATTGCACAAACCAGCCATTTGTTTAAGTCCAGACGCCGGAACTGATATTACAATTTGCCATGGTGACAGCGGTATGTTATCGGCAACTCCTTTAATTCCTTTAGCTACTTATGAATGGTATGATCAATCAGGTCAATTAATTGATACGGGAGCTTTAATATTTGTATCCCCAGCTCAAACTTCGATCTACAAGCTAAAAATGTCATCTCCGAATGGCTGTATAGATTTTGATTCTGTTAAAGTAACCGTTTTAAACTTTGATGATAATAATGTATGCACTACAGATGCCTGCGATCCAATAACGGGAATAATTACCCACACACAGGTTAATATTGATGATGATAATCCATGTACATACGATGGCTGTACAGAACCGACTGGTGTATTCCACAATTTAAATCAGGTCATCGTCAGCGCAGTTCCTTCAGCTGCGATACAATGCTTCGGTTATGCAACATGCGTAGCTGTATCAGCTACAGGTGGTAGCGGAGTGTACGCAAGCGGCACAGGTAACTTTTGTGGTTACGGTGCGGGTGATTATACCTTTACTGTAACTGATTCCAGTGGGTGTTCAGGAACTTCTGCTAATGTACATTTATCAGAGCCTGATAAAATTGAAGGAACAACTCTTACAGCATCATCTACATGTGGTAACTTAAACGGTTCAATTTCTGTAGTACCTGCAGGTGGAGACGGAAACTATGTAAATTATTTGTGGAACTCTTCTCCTGTTCAGACAACACAATCAGCTACAGGTCTCCTTGCAGGTACTTACACTGTAACCATAACGGATGATAATGGCTGTACAGGAACGGCAAGCGGTACTATTGGCAATCTTGGATCGCTTCCTGCGCAACCAAGTATAATTGCTGGTCCTTCTGCCGCTTGTAAAGGTCAGACTGGTGTTTTGTTTAGTATTGTCAATGTCCCTGGAGTAACATACAACTGGTCACTTCCTATCGGCGCAAGCGGTTCATCAACTAGCAATTCAATCAGTGTTAATTTCAGTCTTGCTTATGCAGGGGGATTAATATGTGTCTCTGCCAGCAACACATGCGGTACTAGCTCACAAAGCTGTAAGCCTGTTCAGGTAATCACTGGCAGACCAGCATTCCCTGCAACGCCTTCAGGTCCTTCAATCAATGTTTGTGGACCTACGACAGTCAGCTATTCAATTCTTCCATCTGCCAATGCAACTTCTTATCAATGGACTGTTACTGGAGCAGGCTTCACACTCTTAAGCGGTCAGGGTACAACTTCGATTACTGTCAATGTTACGGCGGGATTTTCCATTGGTCAGGTGCGAGTATACAGCGCAAGTTGTTCAGGAATCAGCGGTGAAAATTCGATTCAGGTTTATGGTGTGATCACAAGTCAGCCGCAGCAGGCAATATTCCCGAACATCGGTATATGTGGAGGGAATACCTATGTCTACGCTGTTACTCCGTTTAACGGCGCAACTTCCATTACCTGGACGGCTCCGGCAGGTTCATTGATTAATGGTCTTCCGACTCCTCAGTCCTTGGCAGGTAATTCGTTCAATGTAAACATTACTTTCCCTCTTGGGTTTATTTCTGGTAACGTAAGTGTATTTGGAAGCAATGGATGTGGTAACGGTCCTGCCAGGAATGTATTGGTCCGCTCTGTTCCGGCACAGCCAGCATTTATTTCCGGACCGACTTCTGTTGCATGTGGTGCACCAGTGATTACATATAGCACTACCGGTTCACCCGGAGCGACTTCATATATATGGATATTACCTTCTGGTGTGACCGGATCTTCTACGACCAACACTATTACGGTTGGCTTTACAGGTGGGTTCTCAGGATCTGGAAATATTTGCGTAATTCCGGTGAACGCATGTGGAAACGGAACTCAGCGTTGTCTTGCTGTTACTTGTTCAGGATCAACTCCATTACAGCAAAATACTTTTGTTACGCGTACTTCAAATGTAACAGCCTCCGAAATGAATGCATATCCGAATCCAACCGCCGGCAAAATGAATGTGTCATTCAATTCTCTTGTGAAAGAGAAATATACTTTAAAGGTGACTGATCTGGTTGGTAAAGTTATGGTCAGCAGGATTGGAACAACACAAGAAGGTATGAACATACAGGAAATCGACCTTAGCAAGGTAGCGAAGGGTATGTACTTAATAAGCATTGAAAGAGAAGTGGGTAAAATTCAAACAATAACAATCACAGTGGAATAATTTAGAATTTTCATACTGAGATTTGAATTCCGAAGTATCTAGAAACTTTGCTTTAGAGCTTCATTCAATATTTTTATTAAGCATATATCGCAATTGAATTTTTAATTGTCACCGAGAGCACTAATACTAAACCAAAATGAAAAAAATAATAATAATTGCCATACTGCTGGTTTTATCAATCCCAGTATTCTCTCAATTGAACAATGGAGGATTTGAAGCGAGCTCCGGAATAGTGAATTGTATTAGTTGTAATTCTAATATTATTCATGCTGATTCTTGGGATGGAATTAAAATAACGTATACCAACAGCACGCTGCCTAATTATTTCACAGGATGTAATTCCGGTGTGAATTATGCAAACAGTTTCACAGCATCTTGTGTTTCAGGACCAATAAGAACAGGTGCATCGGCTGCACATCTTGAATACCGAGGTTTTTTTGGCGGAAATGGAACTGCCACCACGGAATGGCTAAACCAAACTATTCAAGGCACGTTTACCTTAAACAATAGATATAGGATTTCGGCTTATATCAATACACTTGGATCTCAAGTATCTCTGACAGATATTGGATTTCGGATGGTGTCATCTTTAAATAGTAGTGCCTCAGCTATAATAACAGATGCAAAAAATCAACCTGTCCAAAATGCCATTGTGACCACCGATGTTAATGGATGGATTAATCTTACTTACGATTGGATATGTCCAGCTACAGGGTCGTATAATTTATTGATCGGACCTTGGGGTGCTATTGCATTTTCGAATGATGTTAATAATAATATTTTATTTCAATATAATGTTGATGATGTTTCTATATCTCTTTGTAATGAACCAGCTGATCTTTATTCGAGAGATTTACCTTCTGATGTTGGGAACGAGCCAGATAATGTAGGAACTATCATGTGGGTAAGCGAGGATATTTGGGTTCGCAATCTGGCAGATGGCGGACTTGTTCATCAAAATCCCGAATTCAGTAATAGTGGTTTAAACCCGGTTACTGTTTATGTAAGGATTAGAAATCGTGGATGTCTACCATCTTCCGGTAATATTGAGCTTAGGGTTTATTGGGCAAAGGCTTCAACAGGATTAGGCTGGCCCACGCAATGGGTAAATTATAACCCCATTCCATCATCAGGATGCAATCTGGTTAAATATGGAGATGAAATAACAGATCCTTCAAATCCGATCTACTTACCAGTTATACCTCCTGGAGGACAAATAGTTATTCCGGTGCAATGGTTGCCATCCAATCCAAATGATTTTGCCTGTTTTGGAGCTGATAAATCTCACTTTTGTTTACTTGCACGTATTGAAACATCACAGACAGGTGACTTTGGAATGACTTTCCCAGAGACCCCGGATTTATACAGTAATGTAAAAAATAACAATAACATTGTTTGGAAAAATGTAGAGATTGTCGACAATGATCCCTCAAACAAAAGAGGATTTATAATGGGTAATTCTTTCAATACAACGAAGATTAAAAAGTTGCAATTTAGTCCTTTCGGAACTAATAATATTTTTAACCAGGCCACTATAAAAATAAAGCTGAGCCTGGGGCTTTACCTGATTTGGGAAGCTGGTGGAAAACAAGGGAATGATTTTGAAGAATTAACTGACTCTTCAATTAAATTATTAGCGCCTGAGGCGGTTATCAATAACCTGACTTTGGGACCTAATACAATGTTCTCCCTATCTGTTCAATTCATACCTCTTCAGGAATCTGACAGTACGGAACAAATTCTTGATATTGTACAGTATGACCAAGTACAAAATCAGGTTGAGGGCGGGGTTAGATTTTTGGTAAAACTTAATCCCTCGCCTTTAAATATCCCAACACTCACGCAATGGGGAATAATCATGTTGTCAATGATGTTGCTAATGATCGCATGGTTTTATATTCCTAGAAAGTAAGGATCTTTTAGATTTATTGTTATTGAAATTTTCAGACGAGTGCTGTTATGACACTCATTACAAGATTGTAAAGGGTAACTTTCTTTCTTTAAGATAGTCTTTTATCGCCTGTTTTTGTAATACTGTATTATGCGCTTCAGCATGTTATACAAAGGTGTTTAAGGATTTAAATATTTCATTCGTAGAATTATGGAAAAAAAGATCTAGAAATACGAATACGGCAATTAATTTCAGATCTGACTTTCTAATTTATTCTGTCGACTGGTGTAAATAAAAGTTGAATTTTTTTAGCAAAAGGAAAATCTTCCTTGCATTTTTCAAGTATGTCTCAATTTATTTTGGGAGTTCTTATAAAAAAGCTTTTGCAGCACAAACGGAACCCCAAAAATATTTTCAAAAAAGGAAAATCTTCCTTGCGCCACAAAATCTTCGCGGTTTATTTTGGCACCATATTGCTCTTTGGTTATTTAATTTTTCACATCACCATGTAAATATATTTTAATGTGATATGAAGAAGTAATATCAAGAGGTTTTAATGTGTATAAAAAGGAACAAGCCGAAAATCCAATCAAAGAGTAGGCATCTTATGCAATCATAAAAAATGAAAACAAAAACGACTTCTTTCTTTATTGTAATCGCAATTGCAGTAATGATAATTGCCAATGCAAGCCAGGTAAATGCGCAAACTATTCCTGCACTGATTTCTGAAAATAATATCGGAACCACTTCTTCTTCCGTCGCACACACAGGATGCGATAAAATGAAAACCGGCGTTGGAGTTGTCAATGTAATGGTTTGCGACGGTTCCAATCCGGTTTTCGCGTGGGATAATCCATATGTATCTCCAAGCACCGGTAACATTGCATTACTTTATTCTGATGCCGTTGATCCTGATGTTGCTTTGACTACTGAGACTGGAAGCAATCTTAATGAACTTTGGGCATTAGTAGCATATTATTCTCCTTCGCAAAACAATGTCTATTTAGATTGTTTTTATTGGGATCACACCACATCTGCATTTACTTATGTCACAACCTATCAACTTAATTCAAACCCGACAAATACTCCTTCTGCAATTAACATTGATGCAACATTGCATGGTGATTTTGTGGCAGTGTGGGAAAATACTAACCACAGTCCCATCATTGAAACTATCGGTGGTAATATTACCAGCGGCACAGTGACGCTTGGCACCTTAACAAGCGTTACATCGGGCGGTGCGACAGGTGGAAATAATTATCAACCTGATGTGACGATCGCCTATAACGGAAGTGGAAACGATGATGTGTACTACACTTACATCTATAGCAATCAAAGAGTAGCAGTCACACAAGAAGTTTTTTCAAATGTTTATTCAGGAGGAACGCTCAATTCATCGGCGATTTATCAGTACGCTCCGGCCTGTCACGGCTGCTATGCTGCTTTTCCGCGCATTACTACTTTGGGAGAACTGCTTGGTTACTCAGGGAGCGAATGGGCCATTGCTTTCGAAGTATCTGATGGAAGTAGCGTCTATGACATTATTTCCGTGAACAATCTTGTTGGTGGAGGTCCTTACGTTGTTAACCTTACCAATAACGGTTATTTAGCAAAACCGCTTAACAATGTTCCGAACAGCCATCCGACAATTGATTGTGATAACTATGGCCAATGTTCGCATGTTACGGTAGCGTGGACTAATGATAACTCAGGCAATGATGCATATGTGAATTCGGTCGTCAGTGCTTCGCTTAGCTCTGGTTCGAGCTACCCATGTACGATCAACAATACTTCTGTAGGTGCTTGCAGTCCGCTTGCTTCTTGTGTACCATCCAGTGCTCCTGGTTCTTGTTCCACTTGTAGCCGATTGGTAATGCCTATTGTTTGCAAATACGAAGCAACAGGCTCTGCTACTTCATGTTTGCTGTATAATGGATGTAATCCGCCGGTGTATTATTGGGAGTATTATTCTAATCCATTAGTCTATTATCTCGCATCTACAAATGTCAATACAACCACATCTCCTGCTGTTGATGAATATGAAGTGTCTATTGCAGGAGCTAAATATGGAGCAGCAATGTATCTTTTAACCTGGTACGACAACTGGAACCTGGGTACTTTGCTGTATAAGAAATTTCAGGAAGGATATCCTATCCCAAACCTCCGAGTCGCGGGTGATAATAATATGGTGAAGAATAATGCGAATGTTTTTCCAAATCCATTCACTGACGAATTAAAAGTAAGCTTTGATTTTGATTACGCTCATGTAAGTATCTATGATATAACCGGAAAATTTTTGCTAAACTCATTTGGCAATGAAACACGCATTAACAACTGGTTAAATGGGGTTGCTAAAAATTTATCCCGGGGTATTTATTTTCTCAAGATAGAATCTCAAAATAGCACAGAGGTCACGAATCAAAAGCTGATTAAAATGTAAGTATTTAAGTAAATGAAAATAATATTGATGGGAGTCAGCCGAAAATCCGGACAAAGAGTAGGCAACAAAAAAAATTAGCCATGAACAGATTTCTAAAAAGTTACTTGATTTTATTCATTACATTATTATTTGTCGATGTGAATGCACAAACGCCATTGTTTACTCCTGCTACAATATCTGAGAATGCAACGGGAACTTACGCGCCAACAGATTGCAGAAACACCGGTAATGATGTAAAATCATCCATTAATTTTTCCGGAACGATGTCTGTAAACGTTTGGGACGGAAAACTTCCAGGGTTTGGATGGGATGATCACAATTCAAATTCCGGTTATCTGGGATTACCTACTGACGCTGTTGATCCGGACGTGACCCTGGTTGATGACGGGCATAAGTTCTGGGCCATTGTCGTTTACTATTCCAATAGCAGCGGTGGTTTTATCTGTGATTTTTATCGTTGGTCAGGATCAAGCTTCTCGCTCAATGCATCAACTTTATTATCTTCATCTTCTTTTGGCAATTCAATAAATATAGACGGTGATGTCGAAGGAAATTTTGTAATTGCATGGGACGATCCTGGAACTGGGGATATTCAGACAATTACAGGAACATCGGGTTCCGGCCCTTCGTTTTGCACAATGGGTCCGATCAGTGTAAGTGGAACAAGTGGATATATTTATCCAGACGTTTCAATATTTAATGATCTCAATTCAAACATAATTCTTCATTACGTTTATTTGAATAACAGCTCTACCGATGTTTACATAGCAGATGATGCTTTTGGCAATGCGTGTGGAGGAAGTAGCAGCGCAAGTGTTGTCTACAATACTTCTTCTGGTAACGGTAATTATTCCACTCCACGGATTGCTTGCCCGCCGTCAGGAGGTGGCTCTACTGATTGGGCAATTGCTGTAATGGATTATGGCAGCTCAATTTATGACATCGTAAATTTTACGAATTATTCCTCCTCAGTCATTTCACATAATTACACCGGCGGTTATCCGTATACAATCGATTCACAAAATAATTTTGCTCCTGCAATAAGTTATGATGGTGGGTTGAATGGAATAATTGTAGCATGGGTGTCAGACTACTCCTCTTCAGCCAACTTCACTCCTCAAGGTCCTGTCGCCCTTAGTGGTAATATTGCCGGAGATTACAACGGTGGTGGATGTTCATCTGGAGGCGGATACATGGTTGTATCCACCAACACCGTTAACTATGCTTATCAACGAGCTATTTCAGTTGCTGGTCGTGATTACTCCGATATGATGTATACATTTTACGAGGCCTATGCAAACGATATTCTTTGGAAAGAAGTTCCTTATTCCAATTGCCATCTGAGAGTGGGAAAGGATCAAGATAAAATCACGGTCTCTCCAAATCCCTTCACTGACCAACTATCAATTGCTCTATCATCTTCAGGTGAGGATATTCTGTCAGTGGGACTTTATGACATTACAGGAAAAGCAATCCTAAAAATGGATGGCAATCAATTTCAAATTAATCAAGAGTTAGGAATCTTAGCTTCTGGAATCAGTCCCGGTATTTATACTTTCCATATTTTTTCAGGCTCCGGAGAGATTATCAATAAAAAGTTAATTAAGATATAAATATTTTTTAATTAAGTGAAAGCGACATTTCATAAAATATAATGAAATGTCGCTCTTCCTTTTTTTATATGAACCAAGAAGAGTACCCAGTACCAACACAACCCGTCTAAGTCGTAGGATTTACATGGGTTTGTTTTTTTCAACTTATCAGAAACTATTTGTATGACAGCCATACAATGAGTTTCATTTCTGCAAGGCGAATTATTATCAATCAAGATATTCTTTGACCAGCTAGCAACCGACCTAGTTTTCCAGCTGATATGGAGTATAATGAAAAATTAGTTGGCCGTATCCGCGATGCACTTGCACATTTTCCTAAAGTAGAAGAAAAGAAAAGGTTCGCTGGTTCTATATTCCCAATGTCGGAGTAGGCCTGTATGCGAAACGCATTGTTCACTAAATTCTTCTTTGAGCATTTGCTGAAACACCCCAAACAGTATTATGAATTGCCAAGAGCAAAAAAACCATTTCAATTATCATCCGTTTTTCTGAGGAAGAGATATAACAAATAATTGCATTAACGGCCAACAAAAAACATCGTAGTATGTTGTGCCTCAAAGTAAACTAAGAAAATTTTTACTAATTTTGTACTATTCTATATTCGAAATATCAAAAAATAGTATTATTATACATGGAAGTTAAAAATGACAACAAAGATAAATTCATCTCAGTGATGATGGATTTAGTTAAAGCGATAAAGAACGAGGCTGATAACTGCGGAAAATTATGCGGCGGTGCTAATGAAAAGGAAGTATTTGTTATTGTTTACATTGGTCAAAATCAAAGTGTCAAAATGAGTGATATTGCAGATAATATCGAGGCTCCGATGAGTACACTTACCAGTATTGTTGATAAGCTTGTAGAAAAGGGCATTTTGTCCAGAGATCACTCCGGTGAAGATAGGAGGGTCGTCAATGTATTCTTAACCTCCCATGGAAAAGCTGTTTACAAAGCACTTGTTATGAAAAGGGAGTTTATGGCAGAAAAATTATTATCAAAATACAATGAAAATGACCAAGATACATTCATTGAACACATAAGAATTCTTGCTTCTACATTAAGTTCCTGAAAAAATAAGTCAAAAAAATTTGCACATATATTTCGATTGTCGTAATATTGCACAGTCAAATAAATAGAACCGTTCATACGGTCTATTTTTTTTGCATATATATTCCGATTATCGAATAATTTGTAAATGGAAATAGTAGATTAATTTAACATTTAAAAAAATAAAAAAATGAATATGACTACAGGCAATAATTCATTCGTCCCGGAAAGTAGGGCAACAGAAAGAAAGTCTCGTTTTTACCGTCCTTATGCTCAATGGATCGTTTCTCATCGCATAACGGTTATGATCTTTATTTTAGGCATTACCGGGTTTTTGATTTCCCGAATAGGGAATCTGCAAATGGACTCAGACCCGAAGCTTTGGGCACCTCAAAAACATCCGTATGTCCTGACGACGAACTTTCTTGAGCAGGTATTCGGAGGCAGGAATATTACCATGATTGGAATTATCCCAAAACACGGGGACATTTATCAGCCCGCTGTTTTGGCAAAAATTAAACGTATACAGGAAGGAATAGAACAGTTACCGGAAGCTGTCCGACCTAATATTCTTAGTCTTGCTGCAAGGAAGGTTAAGCATATTAAAGGAGGATCAGAGGGCATGGAGGTACGTCAAATGATGGAATCAGTGCCTCAAACCCCGGCGGAGATGGAAAAGCTGAAAGCGGATGTTGCTTCAATGCCGATATATATAAATGCTTTGATCTCTCCGGATGGAAAAGCGGCCTCCGTAATTGCTGACTTCAAGCAGGATAAAAATACACCGAACTTTATTGCACTCACTGCAGGGATGCGCAAAATTGTAGATCGTGAGCGCGATGATACAGTCGATATATACCTCGGCGGACTGCCTATCATAGGTGCAGCGGCAGACGTTCATTTCATGAAGATGCCTATGTTTTTCCTTATTGCACTTATTATTATCATGCTTATCCAATACTGGTCGTTCCGTAGTTTCCAGGGAATGCTGTTACCGATATTGACAGGGCTGCTTAGTGTTCTTTGGAGTTTAGGATTAATGGGCATGCTGGGCGTTCACCTGGATCCGTTAAACACCACAACTCCTATTCTCATTATGGCGATTGCTGCAGGACATGCTATTCAAATACTCAAACGCTATTATGAGGAGTATCACCGGCTTCAATCCGAGGGTATGCCACCTCAAGATGCCAGTCGGGAGGCAGTAGTGGAGTCGATGGTTCGTGTGGGTCCTGTAATGATTACTGCCGGTTTGATTGCTGCGATAACTTTTTTCTCTCTTGCCGGAACCGGAATATCCATGGTGCAGCATTTTGGGGTGTTTGCAGGTTGCGGAGTTCTTGCAGCCATGATACTTGAAATGACCATGATTCCGGCATTGCGCTCAACATTGCGTGCGCCTAAAAAACGTGAAGCTGAACGGGAACGCAAGACAGGCATATTAGACAGATTTTTAGTTGGAATAGCAGATAACCTTGTTGGAGGACGCGCTTCATTGATTATTGGTGGTGGACTTATTCTTCTTTTAGCAGTGGGGATTGGTATTTCATTTCTGCGCGTCGACAACAATTTCAAGCTCTACCACAAGCCAACCAGTGAGCTTCGCATGGATGACAAAAAGTTGAACCAGACTTTCGGTGGAACCAACTCTATTCAGTTCCTTGTTCAGACATCCGCGGCGGATGGAATAAAAGACCCTGACGTGTTGAAGGGAATGGAAAAGTTACAGGCATTCCTTGAAAGGCAGCCGGGTGTTGGTAAAACGCAATCACTGGTGGATATGATCAAGCGAATGAACCAGGCAGTGCACGGCGATGATCCGGCTTTTTACAGCGTCCCGGAGAGTCGTGAGTTAATAGCTCAATATCTTTTTCTGTATTCTTTGTCCGGCGATCCGCAGGATTTTGACACTTACGTTGACAATGATTATCAGCGTGCCGTAGTCTGGAGTTTTATCAAAGAGGATGGAACAGCTCATGCTGATTCACTTGCTCATGCTGCGCAGGCAGTCATAGACGCCAGCTTTCCACCGGGCGTCACCGTTCAAATGGGAGGATCTTTGCCCCAGTTAATCGCACTGAACAATGTCATTGTAGCAGACAAGACCAGGAATATGATTCAAATGGCCCTGGTCGTATTCTTACTTGGAGCCCTCGTATTCCGATCACTCATGGGCGGCCTTTTTGTTGTTATGCCGCTTTTGGCGGTAACAATAGCAAACTTCGGCCTGATGGGTTGGCTGAACACCCCTCTCGATGTAGCAGCAGTAACCACTGCAGCTATGGCTATTGGCATCGGGGCTGATTACGAAATTTATCTTTTATTCAGGTTCCGTGAAGAGCTGCACAGAAGCGGTGATGTACTGACAGCGACCCGAAAATCCCTTCTCACTTCCGGCAAAGCAATTTTGTTTGTAGCAATATCCGTTATGGGAGGATATGCGGTGCTGCAGGTTTCTGACTTCGCATTTTATAATCAACTTTCGAATATGGTAACCACTACCATGTTCATCAGCGCCTTCTTTGCCCTGTTTTTCCTTCGTGCCTTAATGATGATCTTCAAACCCCGTTTCATCTTTGGCAGACGGCCTGATACCTTCTTTGAGAAAACAAAATTGGCCGGCAAAGCTGCTGCCGTGGCCGGAACAGTTATCGTTGCCGGGTTATTGTCTTCCTTCACTTCGCCGGACATGAGTGCCCGCGACGTTATGGAGAAGAATTTTTTTGCCAGCAAAACCAAAACGCTGAAGAGTGAGATTACGATGTCGTTGATCAACGATAAAGGTCAAAAGCGTGAGCGCACAAGCGAAACCATTTCCAAGTTGCAAGCTAACGGCATCGACTCCAAACTGCTTGTCAAATTCAGCGCCCCGGCTGATATTAAGGGCACAGGATTTTTGCAGGTTGAGCATGCTGACGGTGACGACGACCTGTGGATCTATTTACCTGCGCTGAAAAAAAGCCGGCGCCTGGTGGCAAGCAATAAGAAGGACAGTTTCGTAGGGTCTGACTTTTCTTACGGCGATGTGCTTTTGCCAAAGGTTGATCTATATACACACAAGCTGCTGCGTTCAGAAGTGCTGGATGATCATGACAATTATGTTATTGAATCCGTGCCTAAGGATGATGTGGTAAAACAAAACAGCGGCTACAGTAAAAAGATTACGTGGGTGCGAAAGGATAATTTTCTCGAATCCAAAGTTGAATATTATGACATCTCCGGACGCCTTCTTAAAACGCAAACAACCAGTGGCCACAAGCTGGTTGATCCTGCAGCCAAATGCTGGATTGCGATGAAGCGTGAAATGATCAATCATCAGACAGGTCATAAAACGATCATTTCCTTTAATAAGGTTGAATCAGGCATCACCGTTGCTGACGATTTATTCAGTACGCGTTACATCGAGCAGGAATGAGGAGTGTATTACTGCTACTCCTTTTCCTTTTCGCCCTGAACATAGCCAAGGCACAGGAGAGTACCTGGCCATTGGACTCGCCGGATACCTCCTGGCTCGTACTCGTTCAACAGGGTTTACGCAACCCGGCATTAAGCGGCGCTGTTCGCATGGATTATTTCAGTTCCTCAAGGGAATTGGATGATCGTATAGGTTTCCTGGGCGGCACTGCACAGTTAAAGATGAAACCATACTTCAGCAAAACTGTGGATGGAAAGCTGGAGGTGCGCGTTACAAATCCCGGGCTCAACAATGGAGGCAGGGACGAAACCACATTGCTCGAAGGTTATATAACCCTGCATTTTGCCCGTCTCGATGTGCGGGCAGGCAAGCAAATAGTGGCGTGGGGCAGGGCTGATGGAATTAATCCGACGGACAATCTCACTCCACATGATTTCGATGTGCTGCTTCCTTTCGAAGAAGACCAGCGCTTCGGTCTCACTGCACTGAAGCTTGATTTCATCATCAGCCCAAGTTACTCACTCAGGGCATTCACTACTCCATTTTTCAGGCTGGCAAAATTTCCGGACATATTCGGCCCGGCCGTTGAGAAACTTCCGGAAGAGAAATTAGCCAACAGCACGGCGGCAATAAAGCTTGATAAAACCGGTGGCACACTTGACTGGTCGCTAAGCTATTTTCATGGCTACAGCTTACTACCAAGTGTGAGCTTGCCCGATTCAGATCCTGGTAGCGCTGCACTGGAGTTGAACTACGATAAAATAAATGTGATTGGCGGCGACGTCGCCCGGAATGTGGGACGCTTTGGCGTGCGCGGAGAGTTGGCTTATTTTTTTACCAGTAATACTACTGGCGACGACCCAATAATTAAAAAACCTTTCTTCTTTTATGTAATCGGTTCCGATCGTACCTTTTTTGAAAATCTCAACATTAACCTGCAGCTTGTCGGGCGCTGGGTGAATCATTACACGAATCCTCAGTCAATAGCTAATCCGGTTGCCCGTGAATTGGGAATACAAAATGCCATTACTGCAGGCCAGCAAGACCGCACGAGTTATGGCCTCAGTACCCGCGTCAGCAAGAAATGGTTCAATGACACGTTTGAAGCGGAGGTTTTGGTCTTTGCAAATTTCACCCGTCCCAATAATTACATCCGGCCTCTTATCAGCTACACATTTTCCGATCAGGTTAAAGGCACAGTTGGCGCTGAGCTATATACAGGCGCGGAGGAGACTTACTTCGGTCGGGTCAAAGCCAATGAGGGGGCGTTCGCAGAATTAAGGTTTAGTTTTTGATTTTTTCAAAGTGGTCAGGCGGATTGATATAATTGGTTTATGACGTAGATGGAAAAGTTCTGAACAAAAAAACCAGCGAGGGAGTTGAGCTTTGTGCAGTTAATATACAACAGCGTAGTTTCTCAGTAAAGGTTAGCGAAGGGGCTTACTGCACTGTTGTACTGGTTTGCAATGCAGAATAAGGAGGGTGATGATGTTCAGATTTATGTATTTGATACAAAGAATGCTTACTAAATTAAAATAGTTTTAATCACTTAAAATAAATAAAAATGACACAAACAGAAATCGCCATTAAGATGGTATTGGACAGATGGAATGGCTCCATCACAAATTTGAACAAACACATAAATGAATTAACGGATAAACAATTGCAAAAAGAAATTGCACCAGGTAAAAACCGGGGAACTTATGTTTTAGGACACCTTATTGCAGTACATGATGATATGTTGATATTGTTGGGTATGGGGGAAAAACTATTTCCTGAATTAAATGAACCGTTTATTAAACAGGCCGATAAAGTGGCTATTCAAATTCCTTCCGCAACTGAATTAAGAACAATGTGGACAAAGCAAAGTGAAGTGCTGAAAGAAAAATTTGTAAAAACAACAACCAATGAATGGTTTTCAAAACATACAGCCGTTACCGAAGAAGATTTTTTAAAAGAACCACATCGCAACAAACTCAATATTATTATCACCAGAACATCGCATTTGCAATATCATACAGGACAAATTGTATTACTTAAAAACCCTTTGTGATAATTGATGAAAATTTTGAGTACACTTTTACTACTTTAAAAAATAGCTTCTGAAAAACGTGGATTTGTATTTCATTTTGTTAAAATAGAATCTGTGAAGATCGCTCCACAGATTCTATCTTAAGGTACAATTTAATTAGGAGCATAGACATGATAGATTTTACCACTTTGCATCACCATGGTGAAGTTATCCCAGCATCCGTTACCACCTACTTTACAACATTCTTCACATCCACCCTTATAACAGTTTGTGCAGAGACTAAGGCCGGTAATAAATGCCCATGCTTCTGGGTCACTGTTAAAATGTTCTAAAAATTCATCACTGGAAATGCATTCTCCTTGAGGTTTAGTGTCATAGGTGCAAATAATTACAGATGTACCAAAGATTGCACTGAAAACTTCTTTTGCGTTCGTTTGATAAAGATGATTTAATTTCTCGTCTACATTGTTCATTAACCAAGGAATGCCAGTGTTCTCGTCGAACATAATATTATTGATTAAGGAAGTTTTAGTATCACAATCTAAATACCGAAGTACATCAGAATTGGAAGTCATCAAAAGGTGACTTAGTTCATTGGAATTTCGTGGACCGTTATATTTATAAATACTATTTACACAATCATCCTGTGCATACATAGTACTTGCAAAAAATACAGTAATAATAAATAATAGATTAATTTTTTTCATTGTTTACTTGCCCACACTTATGGGACTTTTATCACTGAGGCGTTAATTCAGTTACTTTTTTGATTAAATAATTATTTTTATTTTTTATAACTGAGGGCATGCTTAGCTGTCACATTACTACTTTATAACATGATTCATCAGTAGTAAAATATTTTATTTCTTAAGACATATCACCTCCTTTCTGCATCATGCATTTTTAATTGGAAAAGAATATCGATCACCGATAATACTACAGGAATAATTTTGTGTTGAATTTTACCTCGCTTGTTATGGAAATTTTACGACATAAAACTGACACTAAAAAAAAATCTGGTCAATTGAACTTTGGTATGATTTTCCTGATCTTCGATGATAACGACCTTGATTTTTGACATACTTTTTGGCATACTACAAAATTATTTGACAGATCATCTTATTGACCCATACTTAAGTATGAGCTATCCAAAATTCTATGCAGTGCATCTCAATTCTATCCTGCATCCGTTATGTGGTGAAGAAGAAATTGATAATTCTCCCCCAATTTTTCCGCTCTCTTTGCATGTTTATTAACCCGTTTCCATTGGGTCGTGTCAAATCCATATCGAAGCCCTTACCATCATCCAAAATAAGAATTTCAAGAACGCATTCATGAAACTTGATGCTTACAGTTATTTCTTTTGCATCAGAATATTAATGCATTTTGAAAATAGATTCTTTCACGATCAGAAAAATATTTCTCCTGAACGCTGAATGCGAATCTTGAAAAAATCATGTGGTATGCTGTCGAAGTGAGAAAAAAAATGATGAAATTATCTGGGCATTAAATTGTCACTTTGCCCTTTTATTGCTTTTTTGTTTTTGTTGTCCCAAAAAGATATAGATAATTTGTTATTTTGTGCATGAGCTTCTATTGAAATTCTTTTCAGTCTTTCTATTTGTATATTTCAAATAGTTTAGTTTTTAATAATTCAATATCTTCTCCATCATTAAAAAAAGTAATTTTTTTCTGCCTATCAAAGATGGCAAAATACGGCATTGCTGTTAGGTTGTAGTTTAAACAAAGGTGACAATAGGTATTATCTTCTGTCCACAAATTTGTCCAAACTATTTTCTTTGATGTGGCTGCTTTCTTCCAATTGCTTCTATCATTGTCAACCGAAATAGATATAAAAGCAATTTGAGAAGTGTCTAAGGATTTATAAAAGTTAACCAGTTCATCCATTCCTTTTACACATGGACCACACGTGTTACTCCAAAAGTGAAGAAATATTATTTTATTGTTTATTGCAGTGGAGTTAAAAACTTTTTCGTTAATATCATTCAAAGTAAATTCTCTAAAAGTATCGCCATACTTAGGATATTTTCGTTCGTCAATATCTGCTCTCATTTGTCTGTATACGGCATATTTTTTTAACCTTGGACTTAAATTATCAAGGAGGACTAAATTCTTGTCTTTATGATCTCTGTTTAAACCGTGGGAAAGCAACCAAAGGGAAAAATATTCGTCAGGATTATTTTTTACATAAGGACTTGCAATGCTATCCGCCTTGTACCGATCTTTTTCGTTTCCATAGGCCACCACACTTTCTAATATTCTGTCTATTTCATTTTGGTCTTTTATGGTTGCTGTTTTTTTAGAATAGTTTACAATTAGTTCCTTGTGCAAAACCGTTGAATCAATCCATATTCGCGTAAACCATGTGGGTTCAAGAATGATAAAAAGACACTCACTTTCCGTTGGTGGAACATTGAATTGTATAGTCGAGTCGTTTAACCTTACTGGTTTTTGGGTTTCTACATCAGCAATTATTATTTCCGGTATTGTATCAGTTGTTAGTCCAATTTGTATGATTGCAAGAGTGTGTTGTGCTTTTACATATTGAAATGTAAAAAAAGTAAGAAGAAAAATAGCTAATATTCGTGACATTTCCATTATCGTTTCAATGTTAGCGGTGGCTATTAATCGAAGCCCTTATTATTGCGCTAACGGAACAGGGATTAAAGAAATAATTTTTTGAAGGGTTTAGAAAGCAGACAGCTCACGCAAAAAAACTGCAACAATTAAACTTTCGTTAATTCCTATTTCGTCCGTTGCGGTTTTTTTGCAAAAGCAGAATGCTTTTTACTTGCGCTCAATGTAATTACTTTCATCAAACCCTTCAAAGAATTATTTTCTTTAATTTTTATGTTATCGGCATGTTCATCTTATTCCTTTCCCCTTAATTGTAATATTATCGCCACCCACAGTTGTAAGTGCAAAAGTAAGTGTATCGCTAATCAAATGAAATGTTCCGCTAATTGTAATTGCGGTTTGATGATATGCCTGATTAGGTAACTGGAGTACTGTAGAGGAAGAACCTGATTGAGCAGTATTTGTCGAGCCAATGTCATTAATATTATAAATATTCAAGGTTGATGAACCAGTCGTTTTTTGAATGGTTAATGTATAGGATGCATAATAAGAGGAATCTGTATATGGATTGTAAACTGTATCCTGAACATTATACACTCCAATGAAGGCATCACTTGCATAAGTGCAACTACCATCATCTTGAGTGGCATTCGCATTATAATGCAGAGAATTTATATCCATGCATCCCTTCACAATAACTGGATTCGAATCCTTTTTTGAACAAGATGAAAAGTGAAGAAACATAATGCTGATTATTAAAATCAGTAGTGGAAATTTTTTCATTGCAGTTACTTTCAAGTTAGCATGCATTTCAATCCTGATATAACCTGCCGACATTTTTTTCAAAAGCAGCAACAAATATTTCAATAACTTCAAATGGCAAGACACATTCTACTGAGAAGAATTCAATCTTTCTTAGATTATCATTCCTAAAAATCTCTGCAATCATTTCATGCTTGTCTTTATTCCAAAGCTCAATTCCAAGTCCATCTCTGATCACATCGCTTGCTGTAATTAGTTCATAGGTCACATTGTCAATTATAAAATCCATATTAATGGTTCATTCATTTGATGTTAGCACATTGTTTAATCGGAGCTTTGAATTGCCGATAACAGTTAATTATCGGCAATGCATTATTTAGATTTTAGCGAATATTTCACAATGTATTGAAATATTCAGAACGTTCTAAAAATATTCGGAACGTTCAAAGAAATATTCTGTAACGGCAATTTGTCATTGTAACGTAAGATTTGGTAACTATTTTTGGCTCAAAAAAAATCGAAAAAAGTTTACAAATAATTTTGTTTTTAGAATTGCTTAACCATAATCTTGTTTGACGCTAATTTTGACTTGAGATGAGATTATTTGTTATATTTATTTTGTATTCTTGCATGCAGTTCTTTGATCAATATTTTGCTGATGTAAATAAAGGTGTAATCCAGAATATCAGATTGAAAAAGTATTGATAAACAACGATTAGAACGATTAGGTTCAAACCCCAGCGGGATCACAGAAAGAAGCGGCAGGACACTGCCGCTTTTTATTTTTTACAGGGTCCGGCAATATTGTCATTTGTGAATACATTGAAGTTTCAATTGTGAAAAAAGGAACTACACATATTCACTTTCTGTGGAAATTCGACAAACAGTTATCTGAGTATGTTTTCCTTTGCCGGATGCATTAACGTATTTCAACTGAGGCAGTGTCTGGTGGTAAAACTTTTCCGTTTTTTTTAATTTGTCCATAGGGATATACTACGGTATCAATTTATGAGATGTCATTATTTTTTCGAACTGAAGTAGAAAGGAATTTTTTATTCGTCTTGAAATTTTTATTCTTGAATCATCGGTCATTTCTGCAAGAAGTTTTTTCTCGGTAACCAACTTTTTTATTTTGTACAGGTTGATAATGTGCGAACGGTGCACTCTCATAAAGTAATTTTTATCGAGATGCTCTTCAAAAACCCTGATGTTGTAAGAGGCCACGTATTGCTGGTTGGGAACAAAAATGCGCGTGTAGGCGCCATCCGCTTCCAGCCTGATGATGTCTGACATTTTGATAAAAATTGTCCGGTTGGCCAATGGAATCCTCAGTGTAGACGGGACTTCTTCTTTATTTGCTGATTCATTCCTGCTTTCACGAATGAGATTTTCTGTTTTCTGAACAGCATCTTTTAATTCCGCGGCGTCGACCGGTTTTAACAGGAAATCGGTAACAGAATACCGGAACGCTTTCACTGCGTATTGACTGTGCGCAGTCACAAAGATGACATGCAAATTTTTTGCCTTTACTTTTTCGAGAACGGAGAACCCGTTTTCGCCAGGCATCTCAATGTCCAGGAACACGAGATCAGGATGGGTTGTATCAATTAATCTTACAGCCTCTTCAATTTCTTCGGCATGGCCGATCACATTTACATTCGGGCAATTTATTTCAAGCAGTATGCGCAGAATTTCTATCCCCTTCGATTCATCATCTATGATTACAGCCTTCATCATTCAGTTGTATGTTTAAAAGGTATTTCAATTGAAACACAGGTTCCTTTTGGATTTCCTTCTGCATCCTCCAGGTCAGTAACTTTAGTTTTAAAATTTCCTGATAACAAGAGATTGAGTGCTTCGATCCGGTCTTTGATGATATCCATTCCGATGGATTTGTATTCCCTGTCCGGTTTCATTTTTTCAACGGCATTTCTTCCGATTCCATTGTCTTTCACTTCACAAGTCAGCACAGAGGCGCTCAGTTTAAACTGAATTTCTATTCGGGCTTCTCCTTTTTTAAACTCAACACCATGCTTGACCGCATTTTCTACGATTGGCTGGATGAGCATGCTTGGAATGCTGACGGATCTGAGATCAAGATCCTGATCAAAAACCACCGAGTATGTGAATTTGTTTTCAAACCTCAATTCTTCCAGTTCAAGGTAAAGCGTCAGCATTTTTATTTCATCGTCCAGTGAAATATATAAACTTCTTGATTGCTCAAGAATCATCCTGATCAGCCTTGAAAATTTTGAAATGTATTGGAGAGCCTGTTCAGTATCTTTTTTAGCTACGTAATATTGAATCGAGTTCAGGACGTTGAAAGTAAAATGCGGATTCATTTGTGATCTCAATGCTTTCAAATTCAGTTCGGAAATTTTTTTATTGACAGCTGTATTTTTTTCTTCTTTTTCACGGATGGATTTTATCCGGAGGTTGACCAGGAACATTGTAACAAGGATTACAACAATGGAAAGAATAACCAGGAACCATTTCGCTTTGTAAAATGGCGGGGTTACGGTAAACAAAATCTCTATTGTTTTTCCACGGTAATTTTCGCTTGCCGGAAGAAGCTGCAATTGAAATTTATAAGTGCCTGATTGGACCAGGGAAAACCTTACATCCCTTCCTGGTGTCGTTGTCCACATCGTGTCCATCCCAAGCATCCGGTAACGGTAGAGAATGTTTTTTGAGTTGCGAAACGAAACAGCTGTGTAAGAAATATTGATGTTGCGATGTTTGTAATTCAATGAATAAGCATCCCGGAGAATTGTATCTATACCATTGATCTTTAACGAAGTTATATAAATCGGCAGGTTCGTTACATCGTTTTTTACCCGGCTTTTATCAATGGCATTGACGCCTTTATTTGTTGCAAGAAACACCTGCCGTGTACCGATGGCAAGGTCATTTATTTCATCGGATAAAAGGCCATCACTGGCATCGAAATGTTGTATGCTCAAAGAAAGAGGGTTGATGTGATTCAATGTTATTTTATTAAGTCCCCTGCTTGTTCCGGCCCAGATAGTATTTTTTTCGACATGTATCCGGTTCACATTGTCGCTTGATAAACCATTGGTCATATTGATGACATGTGAAATTTTTCCTGAGTGAATAATAATTCCATCATTTCTCGTTGCCACGACAAGAACGCCTGTATCCAATTCATTAATATCGGTAACGCGCTTGCGGAATATTTCATTGGTTGTTTCGAACGGGACAAAGTTCCTGTCCTTGAGAATAAACAATCCTCGTAAGGTGCCTGCAAACAAATTTCCTTTCTTGTCTTTGAACAAGGCAGTAGAGCGAAGCGGCTTTTCATTAATGTTGTCCTTAATTTTTTTTTCGGGATGCAGTGAATAAACAAAAGAGAAATCAGAACCGGTAAGAGTTCCATTTTCTCCCTGGAAGAATTTTGTCAGTGAAGGAACAATTGTCATCTTCATTCTTTTCCAGTTGATGGTGTTGATCTGAACAGAGTCAGGTGTAAGTTTCGTAAACGTTCCGACAATCAGGCGTTTTTCCGGCTCCATATAGTATAGTGAATTCAATGCTTCAATTGAAGCAACAGCGGTCTCTTTGAGATTTAACTGGTCAAGCGAATTTTGTTTGCTGCTGAATAAATAAAGATTTCCCTTGGCGGAAGCAAAGATGAGAGCAGTATCAGAAAGATCCAGGATTGAATTGATTTTTTCCTGCGACAGATAACTGCTTCCGGATAAAGCGGAGTTGTTGATGGAAGGAAGATAATACAATCCGTTTTCAAGTGTGCTCAGCCAGAAGCCGCCTTCAAAATCAGAATAGGTATGTGAGACAGAAAGCCCGTCGAGGAAATGGGAAGAAGCAGTCTGTGAGGAATCAAACCGGTAAACGCCTTCATTGCGCATGCCGATCCATAAATTTTTTTCTTTGTCTTCATAAACATCCAGGACAGGCGCGTTGAATTTTTTTATCCTGAATGTTTTGTTTTTCATGTCAACCCGTATCATATTTTTTCCGCAATAGAAAATGAAATCACCATTGAAAGCCCTGATGGCTGCAAAATGATGATAGCGAATTTCTTCGTTGACTGAGAAGTTAAAAGTTTCCCGGTTGTTACGGATAAGAAAAGAAGTCGCAGAATTACTTTTTCCAATCCTGAAGACTGATCTCACACATCCGTTTTCCTCGGCGGTAAGGATAAAGGTGCAGGTATCAGGAGCAGCAGGATCTTTACTAAACTGTCCGGATGAATCGATTCTAAACTCTTCACCTTCCACTGTATTGAAATAAACAGTTTCAGTTTCGTCGACCTTCATGGATGTGATGATGCTTGTGCCTATGTGTTCCTCGATCCTGTTGTTGAATTTATAAACAACTACTTTCCCGTTATCGTAATATGCAAGCCGGCTTGTGTAGGAAATGAACCAGATTCTGTTTTTCCGGTCACGATATAGTTTGATGATTGAATTGTCGGGAAGGTGATCCTTTGTATCATAAACACGAAAAGAATAACCATCGAAACGAACAGCGCCGCGGTCGCTGGCAAACCAGAGATTTTTTTGAGCGTCGCTGGTAACCTGGTAGACCTCTGAACTTGGAAGCCCTTCTTCTATTCCGTAATGTTTGAAATTGGGCACCCATTGCTGGGCATGAGTACTGTAAAAAGAGAACAACAATTCAAGGAAGATGTAAATTGTTCCAAGTTTGTATTTATTTATTGAGTTCACAGGTACTTTATTTAATTCAAACGTACGATATAAATTCTTTGAACGTTGAAACGAAAAGGAGGCCTCGTAATTTCTACGAAGCCTCCGCATGGTGAAAAGGTTTAAACTGCGTTATCTTGTTACTGTCATTAATTTGCTGTCGATATTTTTCCCGTCGATTATTAAATGATAAACATATGTTCCCGGGGAGAATGTATTCCCGGAGATTTCGACCTGGCCAATTCCTTTCTGAGGGATACTGAACGACTGTTTTTCTGTTCCGTCAATTGAATAAATCTTTATGAAAGATTTTGATGCAGACGATGGAATATAAAACCGTATGATCGTTTTGTCGGAAAAAGGATTCGGAGCATTTTGTTCAAGTCGTGCACCTTCATTTTTTTCGACAGAATTTGAAGGAGTTCTTTCCAGCGAATAATTTGAACAACATTCGCTCAATCCTTTTTCAAGACCCTGAACAGTTTGCTGCAATTCTTCAACTTGTTTTTGTTGTTCTTTAATTGCCTCTATCAATAATGGTGTGATTGCTGCATAGTTGACAGCGTAGAATCCTTTCTCATCTTCATTTACAGCTTCAGGCAATATTTCTTTTAATTGTTGTGCAATTACTCCCGCAGATCGTTGGTCTGTAAATGACAGGTTTTTAAATTCATCTTGTCTCCAATTGTAGGTAACCCCATCCAATTTTTTTATCTTCTCTACAGCTCCGGATATTTTTTCTATATTCTTCTTGTACCGAAGATCTGAACCGGTCCAAACACCTGTAAGGCTCCATGCATCTCCATTAACAGATAATCTATAAGCATTGCCCGAAGCGATGTTCATATGAGGAGAGTCATATCCGATTCCAACATTGCACTGGCCAGTTGCAGTAGCTCCAACGGTACCCGCAGCCCCTAACATAATAAAATTGCTAGCTGCCGGATTCGCATTGGCTCCTATCGCTGTTGTATAGTAGACAGGGGAGCCTGGGAGAGGACCTGACCGCATCCCTAAAGCAGAGTTATAATTACCATGATGATTATTAACTCCTGCTTCCTCTCCCATAAATGTGTTTCCGGTTCCATCCTCCATAAAACCACCTGCATAATAGCCGAACAGGGAATTTCCGTTGCCAGGATGATCTACCAACGGCTGTGAAGTATAGGTCCCATGAAGATTATAGCCTGAATAATCTCCAACTGCTGTGTTCCCCAGGCTTCCCTGATCTGAATAACCTGACCCGGTTCCAACATACGTTGCGCTGGATCCGGTTATAAAAGAATGTCCCGTTTGAGAACCAAGGAAGGTGCATTCGATTGCATTGCTGGTGAACTTGCCTGATTCGAATCCGGCATACACGCATCGGTCAGAAACATTGCTGTTTCCTGCATCAGCTCCTACAGCAACTGTATTAATTCCACCAACCCCATTATAAACTGCCAGGATACGATGATTCACACTGCCGGCTTCTTTTCCATAATACCCGCTATTGTAAGCTACGGAAACATTACCGGCAACATCTAATCTGATAGCAGAATTTATACTTGTTGTTCCTACTCCAACAGAAGTACCATTATCGAATACCTGGCTGCAGATTAAATTTCCTGTACCGGTTCCATCAACTTTTGGGATAATGCCTGTTGCTGTACATGAATTTAAAATTCCATTGCCACCACCTGGTACTAAAATCACATCACCGTTTGCATTCACAGTAAGAACTCTTCCATTTGCTGTTTCCAAACTCGATGACGATGTAAGATTTGTAAATCGCAAACCACTTGGTTTAGCGTCGTTGAGTTCAGACGTTATCTCCAAACGATTGTGTGGATTTGCATTGTTGATTCCGACCCTTCCTGCAACATCTGATAAATAAAGCCTGTTGTTGGCAAATCCGGCGTTACTAAGATTTGGAGTCCAGAAATTTAATCCACCGGGATCGCTTCCACCAAGTGCTCCGGCTTTCAAATATTTAATTCCCCAGTTTCCGTAGTATGTTTCCACCGATGCGCTTGTCTGATCTGAAAAAAGAATACTGCCAAATTTATCAGATCCGGAAATTAATAAATTGCCATCGTGGATGTGCGCAGCCTGTCTTGGATACAATGTTCCGACAGCAAACCTTGCGTGATTATTATAATCATTATCATCAGGCAGATCATCAACCAGGAGGTTGTGCAGGAACCTTGTCGTTCCCTTTGAAATAGCAAGCGGCCTGCTACCCTGTTCTACACTGTAGTAATGTGTAATGTAATCAGGGATAGCGTCTGAACATAAACCTGGCGCAAGCCCTACAGTATAAATTCCGGAAGGATTTATCGATGGCCCTCCGATAAAAAAATCATTGCACTCTTCGCAACCGCCTTTTTCCCAAATAAGGGTGCTGGTGTTGAAGTCTTCATTGGGTCTAAGAATTATATTTCTGTTCCAGCCGTCTGTTGTAAAGAAATCGGTATTACCTGAGGCATCTTTATAACTAGCTGTCACTTCGAGGGGACCATAGCATTGTTCAGATGAGTTGTCACCAATACTTACACTGGACCCATTGTTAGTAGTTCCAGTGATTGCACCAGATGGAGTGTAAATTTGTGCATGTGAACCAAGGCTGATTGCAATCAAGACCACGCATAACCTGACTGCCTTTTGTAATAAATTTTTCATGGTAAATGATTTTTAATTATCTGCCTACTCTTATTTCGCTTTTCGGCTTCCGCGGTTTTTGATTAGCGACCAAACGTAAGCGCAAATGCACAGGGATAAAAGTGAATTTTGACAGGCGGAATTACTATTTGACAAACGGTAATTTTGTTCTCTTAACTTTATATAGATATATAAATGGTGTTAATTACCGTTCCTCAAAAAGAGTAACCGTTGATCAACTCATTTGGACAATGATATTTATATTGGTTGAGGAGGACAAACCAATACAGTGAATCCTCTATTCACGGACGTATGGAAACCAGCTGATGGAATCCGTTAGTGCCAAGCGGCATTAATCAACTAAATGAGTAGGGACGTGGCAGCAAGAAGTGATTTGTGAGTTCTTTGCATTGACAATTGCAATGCTAAACGATCAAAACGAGTGGTGCTGAAACCCGGGTTAATGTAATGTTATAGACTTAAGCTGTTGGCTTCCCGCACCAAGCACAGGTCCTATCCCTTTTTTATAGTAACTGTGAGCCATTACTTGTCCGTTGCTGGAATTGTAGACCTGGATTTTGAGGCAATTGGTATAGGTGCATCGTGGAGTAGTAACAGTAGCTGTAGTTGATTCAACTTTTCTGCTGTATCCGATACCCGTGAACAGTTCAGTGCTCGAACCCAGGAGTTGCCCTACCGTTGGGTTAGCCGGAAGGTATAATACATCTGAACTTCCGTTCCATGTATAAATATTCTGAGTGGTTGCATCAAGCCGGAAATAATAATTAATTGTCCAACCGCTTTGTGTATCGTAAAGGCTGCATTGATAATAGGTCTTACCACCATAAACGGAAGTTCCACTTACATTTACCGTATCGCAGGTTGTATACGTATTGGCGTAGGTGAAATCATACACCCATTTATTGTTCAATGTCAGGGGAAAAAAGGAACCGGATCCATTTCCGTCACAAAGCACCGTATGACAGGGTGCGCAGGGGCCTCCACAGTCTACACCGGTTTCACCCTGGTTTTGGATGCCATCAGAGCAGGTTGCAACCGGAGTATTGGAGTCATCATCTTTTTTACTACAGGCAAAAAGCAAGAACGTAATTACAGCAATGCTTGCGAAACTCAGGATTAATTTTCTCATTTTAGTTAGATATTAAAGGTTTAGAATTATAGGCCAAACATAGGAAAAAATTTACAGCCGCAAGGCTTACGCATAGGATCAATTGCGGCCGACAAGCAATTTTCAAAAAACTCTTTCCTGATTCGTCCCGATATTAAAAGTTATTTTCTGTCCCATATCATTGGTGCAATAACCTGCCACCGTTTCGTGTTGTGGTATACCGTTGACGATGTAGTCAATATCAAGAGCGCAATCACCTGTAATTTTAATCCACACAGTTATGCTTTCACCGGGAGCCAGCTTATTTATTTGACAGGGTTCACAACCGGTGATTTTAATCTGAGTAAATTCATTTTGAGTTGTATTTATAAAAGTAACTCTCATTGTATTGAGCAGGATGACAGAGAAATAACAGTATAGAACCAGCACCGGAATATTCAGCAGCATCATGAAACAGGTCTTGAATGCATTTCTTCTAAGCGATGCATTTCTATAAGCACCTGTCAGGAGAGTGACCAGGATTCCAAGATTGACAAGGCCGATAAGAAAAGCATATCCATAACCAAGAAAAAGAAGGGTAGAATCTGAAGTCAGGTAGAAAAGACAAAAAATAATTGTTCCGCCTATGAAAGAAATAAGAGCAACCAGTTTTCCACTTTTAATACTTGCCTGCAATGTCACTGTTTAGGTTTTAAAATTAAGTACGTCGAATCTTCTTTCTGACAACCAGAACAACTACAAGGAGATTCAATAGAAGAAAGGGAGACAAATAAAGTAATGCATCTGCGATATCATCTGTTGCAAACGCAGTTGTAAAGTAGCTCCATATGGTGAGACAAAGAACAGAAAAGACCGCGCTGATCCAGCTTATGTTCTTTTGTCGGTTTAATGCGGCTTTGAAAATCATAAATTGGACCAGGGATATAATAATTATTAGCGGACCAAGAACAACATAAACAACTCCGCCATTGCATGGTCCACCATCTTTTGCAATCGGGTTAAGAGCGATTAAGGAATAAATTACAATTAAAAGGAAGGTGAATGAGAGAATTTTTTTTCGCATCAATGTCCTTGAGTCTTATTATCCGCAAAAAGTTGGAAACGGCCCTGAATTAATTCCTTGTCAACCAGGACTGCCACTACTTAAGGCTTCCTGAAAATTTATATGATTGTGTTCCCTGTCTGTTGTGCCAGTCTACTGTTCCTTCAATGGCATTGTCTTTCATTGTTCCCTGCCATTCAAGTTTTGACGACCCATGATTTTTGGACCGACATTTAAAATGAACTTTTCCGTCTGGATCGGCAGAGGCTGAGACGTTGGCTGGCTCAAATTTCTCACGCTGGCTCATTACTTTGGATACCAGCTTATCAGAGCTAAAAGAAATTTCATCGGATGTCCATTCCCAACCAACCCGTTTTCCCTCGGCTTTTGTCAGCTGAATTGAAAATGTTTTACCATTCAGACCGGCGGCTTTGTTCTGAGCGAAGAGGGTAGTGGATGCAAGCAGTAAAACGATTGAAAGAAAGAGTTTTGTTTTCATTGTATACATAGCTTTTTAATAAACATTGTTATTAATAAGTGATCGTACGATTATGAAAGGTATGGAATTTATTCCGGCCTGAGCTATACAAGTCCGACTGGAATGAGCGTCAAAGAAATTATTAAATTAGAAGATCAAAAATAGACGCCATGAAAAAAACACTCATTATTGTTTCCTCGACTGTACTCGTTATGATTTCCGGATTCTTTGTTTACCAGCATTATCATAACTGCGGTTCCCAATGTGGTTACGACAGTAAAATGTCCATGGTGTGTGAATTTTCCTGTGCGGCTAAAGATGCAGATGAATCAAAAGTCGTTGCTCAATCCAAAGCACACATCGGAGATTATACGAAATGCCCTGTAAGCGGTGTGGTCATTCACGTTACGAATGAAAGTCCGCAAATTCATTATGAGGGTAAATCAGCCTATACCTGTTGCGAAACCTGCGCTCAGATTTTTAATGAATCACCAGCTAAGTTTGCTGCTAATATCAATTAACTGCAATCTTATTCCTTTATCATCTTGCCGGTCCAATGGGCTTTAAATTGGTTTATGCCGATTTAAAGCGGGGATTTCACGATAAAAAATGGTAAGAAAATAAAAGTTTTAGTGTGTGTTTTCGATTCGCTGTTTTTGCTGATGCGGTTATTTTTCGAGAATAATTTTCAGTGTATTCAGACTTTCATCCATGTCTTTTGCAAGTGACTTTTCCACCATTGGCACCATGATGTTCAATGGATAACTCAGCGCGCTGGTGTTGCTCCATATCACCCTGGTTTGATTGCCGGGCAGCGATTCTGTGGTCGTATGAAAATGAGCAATTGCTTTAAAGGGTTTTACAAAACGATATTCCAATTCAATTTTTTTTCCTTCAATGATGTTCCTGATTTCTTTTTCTCCTTCACCGGCACTTTTATTTCCGCTCCACGCATAGATAAATCCGGTGGTTCCATCAGTTCCCCTGAATTCTTCTTTCCTGTTGGAGTCGGCCTTTGCCCATTTGTTGTACTTCTCCTGGTTCCGGATCAGCTTCAGGTAATCGAACACTTTTTGTGTCGGAGCATTGATAATGATTTCTCTTTCGACATGGTGTATTTTTCTCATGAAGAGAGGTGGAATTAAAATCAGGGCAATGATGCACGCGACTATGAGAAGAATGGTCATGATGATAGTTGTTTTATTGTTTTTTTGAATGGTTATTAAGCCAAATCAGGAAAAGTGTTTTAATTTTATTTTTCCTCCATAATTATTAAAAATTAATCTTATCACGTTTACAATACCAATGTGGATCGCACCTGGTGATCGAGCAGCCTCCAAGCTTAAATTCAACATCGACCCGGCTCCAGAATTTTTTTTCTTTGCCCTGCGGAGGTACTATCAACCCGTACAAAATTGGAATGACCTGATCCTTTTTATGACATGCGGGACATCCTTTATTTTTCCCTGATTGGTCATATTTACATGGCTTGTAAATATCCAGCAATAAAGTGGTATCATCTGAAAAGAAAATATTCTGAAAAAGAGTGTCTCCATATTCAATGCTTGTCAGTTTCAAATCCAGCGACAGAACACGGACCTTCTCAAATTTAAAATTCCCTTCGGAGTCGGTATATGTTTTATCAACGATTTGCTTGTTGAAGTGATCAAGCAGCTGAATGCTGACAAACGATCCGCTCTTCTCAGTGGAACCAACAATGACTTTTCCGGTAATGGATTGACCGGAAATGAAATCGGATAGTGAAATAAAAAAGAGTACGAGAAAGAGTTTCATTTACCAATCTTTCTTTTTGTCATTTTCCTTCGAATTAATAAACGCTTCGAGGTCTTTTAACAGGGATAAAATTTTGGTGTTAATTTCAGTATACGTTTTCTCTTTATTTGATTTATTGAATTCAAGTTCTTCCAACGGACCGCTAACACTGAATAAACCGTGAGCGCCTTTAATATAATTAATGGTAAAGCTTTCAACTATATATTTATACTTTTCATCCTTGACAAACACCGACAATTTAAAATTGAGATTGATGTTAGAATAATAATGACCGAGCCTGTTTTCCAAATGAATATTTCCAGCCGAAGTAAGGGATTTGGATTCTTTATCGTCTAAATTAACATTACTGTCAGATGATTTTAAATTGCGAACGATCCATTCTTTAGCCCTGGAAAAAATTTCTGCCTTACTGATGGAATCAACTTTTACAATTCCTTCGTAAACAAAACGGTGAGCGACGGAATCCATCGGTATTTGCTGCGCAAACCCATGAGCTGATATGAATACTAAAGCTAAAATTAATTTCAGTGTTTTCATCTTTCCAGGTGACTCTAAGTATTTTAATTTACGGCCATTAATATGCTGTCTTATTCATTCATTGTATAAATAAGAGCAAGAAGAAAAGGAATGCTGACGATAATGGAAATAATAAGTGGTTTCCAGATTTTCTTTTTGAGAAATTCTTTTTCATTGGTAAAATATTTCCTGAAATAGAATTCTGATAAAATTGCTCCCCCGACAAGATTGCATAAGTTTGTTAAAGAGGATTGAGGTTTTTCAGGAATGTTTACAATATAAATGGAAATCGCAGTGAAAAGAATTGAAAATATCAATACATGGAATGCTTCCTTCTTTCTTCCTATATCTTTTAAATTCTGCATAAGAAGAATTCCTCCGACCAGTCTAGTGAAGAAGAATGAAAATCCCCAGATGGCGCGTTTGGAATATATTTTTGGTTTGCCCGTCGTAGTTGCAATGTCATCGTCAAGAATTATGTTTTCGTCCTGCATAGTTTTATTTTTTGGTTAGTAAGAAAATTTATTTAAGGTATGATAATTTTAAGAATGAACAGTTTAGTTGTGCAGAATATACCAAAATTTAAAACCACCAATCAAACCTTCACTTTTTTCCATTTTCCCTTTTTGAAAATATACCAGGCTGCAATTGCAATTCCGGTTTCTGCAACCGGAACGGCAATGAAAGCACCCAGCGGTCCGAAGTGATAGAATTTTGCCAGGCCATAGGCGAGCGGAATTTGGAAGAACCAAAAGCCGATGAGATTGATCCAGGTTGCTGTTCGTGTGTCGCCGGCGCCATTCAGGGCCTGCATCATCACCATAGCAATGCCGTAAAAAATATAACCGCTTCCCAATACCTTCAAAGCAAGTGTTCCGAAGCGATGGACTTCTACATCGTTTGTAAAAATATGAATGACATTGGAAGCAAACAGCAAAAAGAAGATCATGATCGTTGCCATGAAAACAGCATTGTATTTTGCAGTCAGCATAACACTTTTCTCAGCACGCTCCGGTTGACCTGCTCCGAGGTTTTGTCCGACCAATGTTGCAGCTGCATTGCTTAGGCCCCAGGCAGGAAGAATAAAAAATACAATGTTCCGGATGGCAACCTGGTAACCTGCTGTCGCTTCTGTACCTCCCGTGCGCGCAACCAATGCACCCATCACAATCCAGCTTCCCGACTGGATCACAAACTGCAGCGTTGCTGGCCACGCAACAGAGATCAGTGTTTTGATCACAGCAATGTCCCATTTGAAATGAGAGGCTTTCACTTTTATAGTGCTCTTGCCTTTGAATAAATGATAACATTGAAAGGCAACACCAATGCCCCGGCCGATTGTTGTAGCAATGGCAGCGCCTTTCAATCCAAGCTCAGGAAAAGGACCATAGCCGTTGATCAGCAACGGGCATAAAATGATATTCAACAGGCTTGAAACCCAGAGACTTTTCATGGCCATCGCTGCATCACCGGCACCGCGAAAAATTCCATTGATCAGGAAAAGGAAAATGATGACCATGCTTCCCCCGAGCATGATGCGCGTAAATATGGCTCCGTCACGCACAACATCGGGATTTGCACCCATGATGTGTAAAATGTCAGGAGCGAAAACAATTCCTGAAATGCTGATGACGATGGTTACCAAAAAAGCAATCAGCAACGATTGCATGCCTGCATGCGCAGCACCATCCTGATCTTTTTCACCGGTTCTTCGTGCAACAACTGCGGTTGCCGCTGTGCTTAAGCCGATGGCAATGGAATACACGAGTGTGATGGAGAGTTCCGTTAACCCGACGGTTGCAATGGCATTGGCACCGAGGCGCCCGACAAAAAACATATCCACTACAGCAAATACGCTTTCAAGGCTTAGCTCAAGGATCATCGGGATGGCGAGCAAAACGATGGCACTCTTCAGGCTGCCGCGCGTGTAATCGTGTTCAATGCCGCGAAGCGATTGTTTTACGAGTGAAAAGAAATGGGATATCCTGCTTGCAGAAGTTTCCTGGGACACAACGACGGGTTTTGGAGGACAAAATAATTGAGTAAATTTTTTTCAGGTTGTAAAGCAACAACTTTTCCACGAATAAAATGTAATCGCAACGTGCACCGTTTTTAATTGATGACTGCCCTGGCATACCGTTGTAAATGTTTTTCATCCACGGTTGCGCCCAGGCCGGGAGTATCCGGAACCATTACAACTCCTTTGATGTCGTAGGTAATTCCTCCTGTAACAGGATCTTCCGTAAACATGAGCGGCGTATCAAAATCGCAATGAATAATGTTGTCGCTGGTTAATGCAAGATGAGCTGACGCGGTAAATCCAAGTCTTGATTCAAGAAAGCCACCGATCTGAATTTTTATTCCTGCCTGCTCAGCAAGCTGAATCATTTTTAAGGCCTTGAAAATTCCTGATGACTTTCCCAATTTGATATTGAAGGAATCACAGGCTGCTAAATCAATCAGGCGTTTTGCATCGTGGTGATCGCAGCACGATTCATCAGCCATGATCGGGATCGGGCTGTGCTTTTTTATGTTCGGGAGTTCCATAAAATCCCATCGTGGAATCGGTTCTTCACAATGCTGAATGTTATAAGGTGCCAACGCAGAAAGGATCTCTAATGCCTCATTCGTCTTCCAACCCTGGTTGGCATCAATGCGGAGAGGGAAATCATTTCCAATCGCTTCCCTGATCATACGGGTCCGCTCTACATCTTTCTCTTTCGATTCACCCAGTTTTACCTTGATCACCTGGAAGCCGTTGTTTTTTATTTTCAAGGCATCGCTTGCCATTTTGTTTGCATCACCAATGCTTACCGTATAGTCGGTGATTAAACTTTTGTTGTTGTAACCCGAAAGAAACCTGAATAAAGGAAGATTTGAATGTTGAGCAGCAAGATCGTACAAAGCAATGTCGAAAGCACTCTTGATGCTCGAGTTGCCATAGATCACGGTATCCATTGTCTTCGAACATTCTTCGATATTCAATGGGTTTTTTCCTTTCAGGCTTTTAGCTAAATACTGTCCGACAATGAAACACGTATCCATGCTTTCGCCATTGATGGTCATAAAAGGGCTGCATTCCCCGAAACCAGACAAGCCATTGTTTGTTCTTAGTATGACAAAGATATTTTCCGCATGGGTGAGGGTTCCAAGGGAAATAACAAATGGCTCTTTCAGCCTGATGGATGACTTATAAATTTCAATTTGGGAAATGCATAGTTCCCCGTGATCTTTTATCATAATCAATGAATCTCAGAAAAGGATAAAGATACATCTTACGTATCTCTATACAGCTTTGAAGATTAATTTATCATTTGAGATTTCATTGGAATGTTCGATTCTCAGCTGCTCGATTTTTTCCCGGAAGTAAGAATAAATTTTTTTTGAACTTTTCTGCGCTGTAGCCTTATTCGAAAAATCGGATGTTAAATATTTTGACAATGAAAAGAGCGTTCTTGGAAATTCATAAATAACCAAATAGCCATTTTCAATTTTTGCACGTAGCCAAAAAGGCTCGCTGTAAGTTGATTCACGGACATAAATTATATCAGCTTTTTGCTCTATATTTTCCGCGTATTTACTTAATGAATCTAAATTTTCCGGCATGCCAATCTCTACGCGAATTTTATCAGAGGTAAAAGTCTTTATTGTATTGTCAGGAAAAGAAAAATTAATAGGCGTCCTGGTTTTCAGCAGTTTTCCGAGGCGTCCGGTAAAGTTCATAAAGTAGCCGGTCGCAAGAATTTCTGCAAGCGATCTTTTATAGGCTTTTACATTCTCTGCGTAAAATATAAATGCTAAAAGTAGTGTAGCAAATAGCCCGACTCCAAGTGCTATCCAGATTGTTGGAAAAAAGTTTGGAGCGGCTCCATTAATGTACCCCCCATATGTTCCTACAGTTGGAACAACAGAATAAAATAAATCTTTGACCGGGAGAAACTTAAAATTGATCTTCATATTAAATTCGAATATGCCTGTTAGGATTTTGGATAGCTTTTTTAAACTCGCTGAACGTTCACAAAGTATTGAAAAGGAGGAAAGGGAAAAAGCATTCATCAATAACCCGTAGTTTCCACAGTCATTTACCGTAGAAGTACGGTTGAAAATCATTTTTCATTAGTAAAAATAGGTACGTATGTACTATTGTTTGCTTATAATCTATTTTCAGTTTTGTTCTGCGCTTTTATGACCAGCAAATAATTCATCATCATAAACACAAAAAATAATAAGCAATGAAACGATCCCAAACACTAAGACAGAATTTTTTTATTTTGTTATTTCTCATCAGCTCTATCGGTAAGGCATCACCGCTTACATTTACACTAACATTTACAAGTCCCTGCCTGAATAGCTACAATGGAAGCATTACGGCTCATCCGTCCGGTGGAACTCCTCCTTATTCATACAGGTGGAGCAATGGAGAAACAACCCAGACCATTTCAGGTCTTGCGGCCAGCTACTATGACGTTACAGTAAATGATGCAGGTACCGGTATAGTGAAAGATGGCATGACACTTACTGCACCTGAACTGCCAACTGTAACTTCTACCATAGCGGATCCAACAGTATCACACTTTTGACGGAACAATTTCATTATCCCTTAGCGGAGGTGATGGTCCTTTTTCTTTTTTATGGTCTGACGGGCCTTCTTGGCAAAACCGGACTGCTCTTGGTGGTGGCTCTTATCAATTTATGGTTACCGATAACCATGGATGCAGCACGGATGTGGCGACCGTTTACCTGACTGAACCTACACGGGATGACTGGTCTATTACCGGATCTGCTGGAACTTCACCTTCTGCTAATTTTATCGGTACAACTGATAATGTGGATTTTGTTTTCCGGACAAACAATGTGGAAAGAATGCGGATAAAAAATAATGGCATCACTGAATTCAGCAACTCTATAAAAATTGATGCTTCTTCAACAGATAATTTACGATCAGTTTATGTAGATCAGAATGGAATGCTGAAAGTACTTCCTGTCTTTAGCCCACTATCACCCTGCAATGGAGCTGTAGCACCTGCATGGGAACATTTATTTAGTCCACTGACATTGTTTACATGCCCTCAAATAAGTGTTGGAATTGGAACATATGCACCAGCGGCCAATTTTCACGTGATAGGAAATTCAGTATTCAGCGGTTCATCAGGAGCAAATAATAGTTCGGCTGCAATACAGGGAAATGACAATGCTTCATCGGCTTCCAATCCTGAGTATACCTGGTGGAATAATACTTCTACCGGGTTATTTCATCCGTCGTCAAATGTTATAGGGTTTTCAACGGCTGCAACTGAAAGAATGCGAATAGATCCGAATGGAAATGTTGGAATTGGAACTGCATCGCCTGTACAGACACTTGACGTAAATGGAAGAGTGTATGTAGAAAAAGGTATTATTCAAAAGGATGGACCGCCAATAACTGCATCAAATGCCACCGATTTGGGTTTGTATTCTTTGGGTAGTACGTGGATGCGTCTCGTCACAAATCATCAGCCCATTCGTTTTTTTACCGATGCCAATACCACCTCCAACCTGACCGGCAGCACAGCCGTGATGACTATCGAATCTACTGGCATTGTCGGAATAGGGTTGATACCGGATCCGCTTTCAACATCAAAGCTGCAGGTTGAAGGAACAATAGCTGCACGGGAAGTTAAAGTAACCACCGGACCCTTTCCTGATTTTGTTTTTGAAAGCAATTATAATTTACGCTCAGTAAAGGAATTGGAAAACTATATTTCCTTAAACAAGCACCTTCCGGAAATCCCATCATCAAAGGAAGTTGCATCAAATAATGGGATTGAATTGGGAGATATGCAAACTAAACTACTACAGAAAATAGAAGAATTAACTTTATATATGATTGCCCAGGATAAGAAAATTGAAGAATTGCAGAAAGAAATAAAAAATCAAAAATAAAACTGAGCATCGTGAAAGCTGAATTCAGAGCATCTGAATCTGCAATTAATATTTCATATTCATAAAAAATTATTCAACTAGGCTTATATATATTCATCAATGAAAAAAGCTAAAATAATATTTATTGTTTCCATTATAATTTATTTGATGGGTTTAAGAGTAAAAGCTCAGGATATCATTAACACGTACACTGATCCGGAAGTCGCACCGTTTACCAGTCCTCCTGGATATACTAATCCCGCATTGGGGTATGAAACCTGGTCTTCAATAAAAGATCATGGCTCTTACAATGGTGAATATCAAATCAGTTTGAGGGAGCATTTTTGGTATTTCCAGGGAGATCAACCGGCTCATTTCAAATACAATGATGCGACCCTGTTTGATGAAAACAATTATAAAAGAACATTCGGAATAGAGCTGGTTTCATTCCCGTTTTCAAGAGATTGTGCTTTTGAACTTGGCGGCTGTGCGGGAACAACAGATAGGAATCTTTATATGCCCGATCCAGGTTATTACAATGGTATTAACAGGTGGCAATATCCCGGAACAGGAGATCCCGCCCATACAAGATTTCTATATCGCGATCGTGGAGTTGGCTATTTTAACCATGGAGGTTATAGTACTGGGGATGGAATAAAACCAGATGGAACTATTTATCATACAGCCGAAGCCTTGGTTTCTGGAGCATTTGTTCATGGTAATCCAATAGATTTTTCAAGATATGTGCTCCCACATAGTATCTTAAAGTTAACAATTTGGTTTCACTGCGGTCCGTCAGATTCCGATCCCTTAATTGCGTCATTCTCTTTTTACGTAGACAATACAAGAGGGATGATGCGGTACTATCCCTTCTCAAGTACAAATGTAGATTTAAGTAATAATCCCGTGTATTATGATATTATTTTTAAGCCCGAATTATTCCCCGGTATTGAATCAACACTGGACATTCACTATAATAATCCCGACAACTGCTGGTCATATAATAATTATACAACGGGTAATAATTGTCCGGATGTCGGCTATGACGGTGGTACAATAAACTATTTTCCATATGATGAAATTGATCATATTTGTTTAGATAATGATGTACAAAGTGATGGCGAATTATTTGCAACTTATTATATGTATAATGGTAATGTGAAGCCAAAATTTTATAAAGTTCCTTTTGCACCCTATACGCTCCCGGTTTCAAATTTTCCAAGAAGTAACCAGGGTGAATGGCCGGCAGGATATCATGTAGTTGACGATGTCTTTCAACCAATTAATTCTCCTCTTTTTCCATTGCAATTTAATATAGATAAACCAATAGATTTAACCATTATTAACCCTAACGAAAATGTAATTTATAATCCGATTGAAGTAAACATCAGTACAACTGCTGCGGATGATTTACGGTTCCCTGCTAATTATACTTTTAAAACGATACTTGGCGCATATCCCATGCAGTCACAGGTTCTTGCAGAAAATACTACGGAGAACGGAGGTCCTTATACTGATCTGAGGCAAGTTCCCGTTACAACAGATGTAAGAGCAATAGCGAGTTCGGGTTATCCTGTTAACGATCCTAAATTTGCTTCTGTTTATAAATTGCTTCCGAATAGTAAACTTACAATCGAACCATGTGTTCGTCTCTTTGATTGCACTTTTAATCTTCAGACTGGTTCAGAATTAGTTTTTGAAAACTGGCCTACCAATCAAATCAATGTCAACAGGTATGGAGTTTTACTTAATGGAGGTAAACTTACCAAGGGGGATACTCATTTTTATTTTCAAAATAAAAACGAGTATGATAGAATTTTAGAATTTCGATCAGGGACTACAATAGAAGCAGGTGATCACGTAACTACATCAATTTTGCCAGGTCCATATACAGTTGAACCCAATGCTGACGTTACGTTTGTTGCAAACACTGAAATCACATTGGCTGATGGGTTTACGGCTTTGGCAGGTTCCGAATTTGATGCCCGCATTGAAGCAGTAGTCATTCCAAGTTGTCCACCGCATAGACCGGCAAGTCCTCACACGACTCTTGACTATGCAGAAAAGGCAAAAGAGGCTCTTAAGATGTTTTCAAATGCAAGCATTTCTCCCAACCCGGCAAATCAAAATACAGAAATCAAATTTAGTGTAAATTCTTCGAAGCATTTGTCTTTAAAGGTTTATGATGCATATGGCAGGGAAATGAAAACGATTATAGACAATGTTGAATTTAAAACAGGAAGCTATTCGTTCAGTTTTGATTCTTCCGTTTTAAATCCGGGGGTCTACTATTGCAAGTTGTTTTCAGATGATGAGGAAGAAATAATTAAGCTGGTTAAAATTAACTGAGGAAACATATTCCTTGTGTTAATTGCCAATCTGATTATTTACAATACTTTGCAATTAAATCATTGGAACGATCGAAGCCAAGTGATTGAACCTTTTTCCAATCCATGCAGGCTTTATCAAAATCATTTCCTTTAGCATAAGCGATTCCCCTGTTAAAATAGGCCTGCGCAAATCCGGGATTGATTCTTATCGCATTGGTAAAATCGCTGATAGCGTGGTTCAGGTCGTTGAGCTTATCCATATACAAAACTCCTCTGCCGGCATATGCTTTTGAGAATGTTGCATTCAATTCAATTGATTTATTGTAATCCTGTAAAGCAAGTTCTGCCTGCGAAGTTTCGTAATATGAAATTGCCCGGTTATAATAAGCGCCGTCATAAGACGGATTAATTTCAATGGCTCTTGAATAATCGATGATTGAACCTTCCAGGTCTTTCATTTCATACCTGGCAATGCCGCGGGAGTTGTAAGCAAAAACACTTTCCTTATTCTTTTCAATAACATCGTTAAATAAGGTGAGTGTATTCTCCCACACTCTTGTTCGCTGAAAGGAAAAAAAAGAAAATACGAGGATCAGCAAAATTCCCAGTGAAAGAAAAAGTTTGCTGAACTTTAAATAAGGTGTTGACTCCTTGAGCTCTGCAAGCAATAAAGCAATAAATAATCCGAATCCTATGGATGGTAAGTATGCATAGCGGGTTGCGAGGTGTCCGTCTTCCAGCAGGGGCAACAGGTTTAAAAAAAGTGTGGCAATAAAGAACGACAATGCACAAAAAATGGCATGCTTGTTTTTTATAAACCTCGATAAGCAAAATGCAAGAGCCGCCAGAACTAAAGGTGATATATAATAGATCATTGGAAGAAATCCATTTTGTTTCAAAGGATAATTACTGAAGGCCGATAAATGAAAAGGGACGGCCAGCTTTACAAGGAAGAAAACAATGGAGTAAATAAAAATAAAAATACGGTCGAAGTAATTAAAGTGTACCATAGAATGAGTAAAGCCGGTATCGTATCTGAAGAACAGGGTAACGATTCCGAATACAACTGCTATGAAAAAGTAAGGTAACTTTCGCCATACCATACGCAGGCTAACTCTTCGTGCGAAATAACTATCAATGATCAGAAGGACAACAGGAAGCGTTACCGCTGTTGCTTTTGAAAAACATGAAAATAGAAAAGCCAGAAGTGAGAGTATTGCATATTTTTTTTGATTCGTGGTTGAATAGAGAACATAACCAATAAGAGCAATGAGGTAGAAGAAAGTAAACAGCAAGGTTCCTCGTGTTGAAATCCAGGCCACACTGTCGACATTCATTGGATTAAGCGCGAATATGCATGCGGTGATTGCACTCAGGTCCGTCCGCTTGGTAAGCAATCGGGTAAAGTAAAAGGCAAGAACGGTATTGGCCAGGTGCAGAAACAGGTTTGTAAAATGGTACATCCATGGATTCAAGCCGGCAACGAGGTAATCAATCGCAAAAGAAATGTACACGAAAGGAGTGTACATATAAATGAGAGGAGTAGTAAACCATGCGGATAAATTCGCTGCATTGACTTTTTGTATCAGTATATTATTGATAACATTTTCCGGATCATCATATGCAACAAAGCCATTTTTTAACGATCCATAGTAGGCCAGGAAAGTCAGACCTGTTAGAACGAATAGAATCAAATACGTTGACTGAAATTTTTTCGAGATGGGTTCGTTGGTAACCGTTTTATTCGATCCTTTTTTTTTCATTGCGTTCTTTCTATACAATGAGCGGGAATTGTTGCATACCTCAATCAATTCCCGTAGAACTACGGACAAGATTCCGTAATTGTACGGCTTTTTTATTTAAATGTATTGGCAACCTTTGATCTCAACAAGAACTCTTTTTAATAACTAAAAAAATCAAGCTATGAGATCGAAATTATTTATGTTAATTCTGGTTTGCGTGAATTTAAATTCTTACGCTCAATATATGATTGGAGGAGCGCGAGTCATAGATCATCCAATTTATGTGAATGTTTATTGGGATGCTGCCTGGAATACTACCATGGCAGGCGTACCTCTTGCCTCTTCAACGGGCTTCGATGCATTCACAAAAGCTGTATGTGAGGGAAGTTACTTTGATGGACTTGAACAATACAATGTGGGTAATCCAAGCTTTGGCGGAAGTGTTGTCATGCCAACTACGGCTCCGTCAACGGTGAATGAAGCGGATGTAGAAGCTTTTGTCACAGGGCTTTTAAATAATCCTCCACCAGGTTTTCCGGCTACAGACAAAAGCAAAACAATTTATGTCATATTTCTTCCACGGACAACTGCATTGTTGGTAAATACAATTAGCATGTCAATTTCCGGTATTATTGGTACAACTCCATCTGTTGTTTCAGGTTATCATGATTGCAATGCTAATTCCTCATCTCCTTGCCAGCCCTTTATTTTGGTGGTAACAAGTTTACCCATTTCTCCGGCATGCCCCCCGTCGGGTCTTCTCAGCTCAACTGGCCTGGCACGGTTTGCCCGCATCACGAATACATTGACTCATGAAATGGTGGAAGCCGCAACGGATCCTGATGGTATAACAGGTTGGCGTGATCGTATCAACCCCGACGGAGAGATTGCAGATTTTAATGTAGGTAGCTCGTGCTTTCTTGCAGGGAATACCGAGAATTATTGGTCAAATGCTGTTGGTGGTGGTGTTTCCGGTTATAATGATTTGTCGGCTCCCATAATTACAGGTGTAAACCGCCTTACGCGCGGACGCGATTTCCAATTGGAGATAATGGGAAGTGGCTTTGGTCAACCGCCTTCGGATTTACCTACACTTCCGGCAACTGGAAAAACACAATACTTAATTACCATAGATAGCACTTCAAATATCGTTGCAGGACACCCGGTAACAGCGACGAATCTGACTTTTCAATCGTGGAGGGACGACAGAATTGTAATCGGAGGGTCAGACAATCCCGGCATGAGTTCTCAAAACAAGATTTCTGTCCAGGTATTTGGAAGAAATAACGGACAGGAATCGAATGCATTTACCCTTCAGGGAGCAGTTGCAAAGGATATATATATTGAATCTTTGCCATCGACCCTGGAGGCAGATGTTGCTCCCTATTCGGCCAGGGGAAGAGTGACGGATCAATTTGGAAATGGATACCTCACATCGAATATTCAATGGAATTTATACAATGATCTGGCAACTACGAATGTACTCGGTAATACCGGTTCCGATCTTGATGGGTATTTTCACATTCCTGTTCCACTTGATCACAGCGGTGCATACACTTTGAAAGTAACGATCATTAACGAAACGACAAAACCGGCTTGGAATGGAATCCTGAGCATATATCCAAAAATACTTGGAATCAATCCTGATCATTATGCTATCGGAACTCCCAGGTCACCTGTAACAATTCATGGTATAGGACTTAAAGAGGTTACTGAATTTTCTTTTGGAAATGAACAAGGACTGAATATAATCAGATCCGGGGATGGAAGAACGGTTACGGTAATTCCTCCGATAAATGGTTTAAGTGCCGGCAATACCGGATGGGTTGACGTCGTTGCAAAAGTAGTTCCACAACCTGGAATAAACTTAGAAAGTAAACTGACTTATTATGATCTTTTTTGTTACTATAAAGCCGGAGTTCCGGTCATGATGCCTGCTCTTGACGGATATGAATGCAACCCTGCAATATTGATTGCTAAACTTTGGGATGAAGCCGGACACCCGATCGTTGATCAGGTACTTGCTTCCCGGATCAGGTTTCAAACAAACAGGGGATCTTTTAGTGGAACCGGTGTTCAACGGGAATTTACGCCGGCAAGCATTTCGGAATTCGGAATAGTTGCTTCGCTTTATGAAGAAGAGAGAATACCATTTGTTCCATACCTGCCAAAGGTAATTCTGACCGACCAGGAAAATTATGAATCAGGAAGGCAAGTAAATTTTAACGATGAAGTGTGCCAGATTTTGCAACAGCGAAAGCGCATTCAAAAATTGGCCGACAGAATGAGCATTCGTGATTTATTAAAAGAGTGGATAAGTCCTCCTATTCCAAGAGATAAATTTGTCAATATCAAACATCCATTGAAGGCTGATATTACGATTGCATTTGTTAAATCCGAACGCAAGGTACAAGTCAGGGTAACGGATGCAAATGAGAAACCGGTGGCAGGAATTCCAGTTGCATTTGTTGCTGTCCTCGGAAGCGTAAAAAAAAATAAACCGTTACTTACTGACAAAAACGGAATGGCATCCTCGACAGTATCAGTATCCAAAGCAGGAACTGCAAAAGTACTTGCTGTTGTTGATGAATATTCTTATCCGCTGACCGCTGTGATTGACGCCAAGAAGAAGGTAATTTCTATAAAGTGAAAACGTTGATTAAACATGCCGAGGATGCGTTTTCATTAAATTCACAAGCATATGTCATATCTATTAATACTTGAAGATGATAAGGTTGTGGACTTGTGTCTCCGTTTGGTTAGTGTGACATCAGCGATTATTCAGATTTGGCTCTTATTAAAAATCTTCGTCCTGAAAATAAATACATGCCGAGGACAAAAATAAAAAGGGTTAGGCTCAGGAACAACCGCAACTCAAAAGAACCAAGTTGTAAATTCCATTTGTCATATTTTTCTTTTTGCAGGTAATCAATAATTTCGACGATGAAGCTGATGAAAGTAATAAAAGAGAAGAAACCAAGGATTGCTTCCTGTGTTTTGGAGTGCTTGCTTTCCCTTTGCTGACCTTTTTCATCAAGATAAACAGACAATAACCGGTCATAGTTTTTTATTCGTTCACTCATATCCATGTTGGAAGCAATTGTTTCCTTGTCGAGCTTGTTTTGATATTCATAAAAAAATTCAGGCTGCCAGTCTTCCAACGAGGATCTCCGTATAATACATTTATCCAGTACGAAGGCAAGTTTTAAAATGATTGCCCTTAAATCTTCTTCTTCGAACTGATCGAATTTATTCTTTCTGTTTCGTTGCACTGCTGTCACTTTTTTCTTGCCGAGTTTATTGATGCTATTCATTTCGCCCGCCAAATCAACGATGGAATAAAAAATTTGTACCGTATCCTCTTTTGCTGCGCGCTCAGCAAGCAATAAATTGACAGGCTCAATGTATTCACATATTACTTCTGGAAGCAATGGTTCTTCCTGGTCAAATACAAAAACAGGTGGCTCCTTTTCAATGCTATAGATCCGGGCATTTCCTATTTCATGACTTTCCTCTCCGGGCACATCAAGTATTTCCTGGATGCGTGCGATGTCATTCCTGTGCTTGCCTGTTAGGAAGGCAGGCTCATCATACTGGTACATGTCATCATAACAAAGCCCGATAATGTCCCTGAGCTTATCAGGCAATCCGAAGTAGTCGCTTGTCCGGATTAAATATTTTTCATTTTCCAGCACGTGCATATTGATTTCAAGAGCCTTCACCAGCGGGTTGATGTTCCTTACTACCTGCGTACGTACCCTTTTCAGCTCAGCGAACTCTTCTGTATCCACAGCATCAAAAATTGTTACCACATTCAAAAACTGGTAATCGGTAATGCGTAGCTTAAAATGAGAGAGGTTGTATGCTTCAGAATTTTTAATTCCCGTACCTGCTAACAGGTACTTTTTTAACCATACGAGCGAATCCTTATCAGCATGGAGTTCAATGGCAGGATGTCCGTCATGGTTTTTTTTTTCAGCGTCTGAAAATACACGCCACTTGAATTCAAACATGCCGGTTCCATCAGGAATAACCGGGGATTTCAGGTTGATTTCTCCATCACGAACTTCACGCGAGTCGGCGATTTTGTCATACGATTCTTTTATTTCTTTATAAGTGATCTTCAGCGCATGACCTTTCGTATCCATCAGGGGGTTGCCGCTGTATTCATGCCATGCGTTAAAATTTTTTTTCAGGTTTTCCTTCTGGAACATTTCGTGGAATAACCACATATGAGTAATGCAGTATTGTATCATAACGTGACGTTGTTTTGAGTCTTTATGTTATTGCTGGGGATGTTTCCCTCATAAATAGTAGCTTTTTATTCCCGGGTTCAGAATGATTATCAGGCCGATTACAAATATGACGGGGAACAATATCTTCCCGTAAAGTTCAAGCCTTTTGCAGAGCTTGAATTTTTTATTCCTGTGTAAATTGTATGTGTATATGTTATGAGCCATTGTAATTGTTATCAGGAAATAACTCAGGTAATAAATCTTATTGGAGATCATGGGATAATCGCACACTGGTTCCGTAATAGCAATCTGGATCGCTATGGCCGAAAGCAGTGAGGTAACGGACAGCCCTGAAACCACTTCTATATTGTACGGAGGAATAAAAAATACCAGGTACGACATCAGGAGGATAATGAGAAGAGGGATAAGTATTTTAAATATATACCCGATGTAGTTGCGTTTTACCTTAACTATATAATTAAGTGATGAATAGTAAGTGTTAGGTGGCCACGTGATGTCTCCGAAATTTGTATTGTAAAGCGTAGAATCATTCCTGTAATATAAGTCTGAGATGCTCATATTCGGTATCTGAATCTCAGTCTGCTGCTGTATTTTTGTGGAGGCATAGTTGCTTTCTGTTCCCGTATCCGGAAGCATTGTACATGCAGAAGCAGCTTCAGTAACATTTTCAATGATGATTTGCAATTGCTGAACATCCATTGGATAGTTCTTATTATCCGGATGGAAGCGAAATTGTCCGTGTGTTCTCCCGGTAACATACGACATAGTATCGCCCTTTGAATTGATAATTTCCTTTTTTTCGTCAATATCCTTTGTTACATTTATGCCATTCACATATTCAAAATTTACAATGTTTGAATCGAGTTCAGGTTTGTTGGTTTTTTTGAAACGTATCCACCAATAGAAGTCTGCATCAAACACCCCGGTTGAATTATCCATCGAAAGGCTTTTGAAGTATATGCCAAAATGTACTTTAATGGAAGTATCTGCTGCTGCCTGAGAATGTGCTGAAAAAATGGAGAAGCAGGATACCAAAAGACAAGCTGCTATTTGTTTCATGGTTTAGAATTTATTTTTTCCTAAGCGCTGGTGTTATTCCTCAATACGCTGCAAGGGTAAAAGCAATGAGTGCAATTTTATTGCACTTTCTGAATTAATTAAACAAGGACCGGAGGAGAATCAATATCCAATAATGATGTGTGCCAGTCCTCGTTTTCCGCCAGCATCGCTTTACTGATTTTTACAAGGAGTGCTTCATGTTGCGACCGGCTCTGAATTGTCGCGAAATCATTTTCCGTTCTATTAAAGAAATTCATCATGGATTCTGAACTCTTCCTTTGTTGTTTCCATTGATATAAAACCCTTACTGCTTCGCAAGCTGCATAGGTAGCAGGTATTGTAATTCCAAACAGAATACTTAAGGAAGGAGGGTAGGAGATTGGAAATTCTTTGTCATAGAATTCAATGGCCCCGGAAGTTAAATGTAAAAAGATGTTCAAAACAAATAAGCCGGCGATTATCGAAAGGAATTTCTCGAAATAATTCCCACTTTCTCCGATTCTTTTATTAATTCTGTTTGAATGGTATTTTTTCTGTTCGTCTATCAGTTTCTTAATTGTAAAGCATGTAAAAATGTCGGATGTATATGTTGTACTTAGTATTGAATCATTGACGCGACCCGCCAGGTTTTTCAATCCTGATATTTCACTGTCACTTATGGGAACTGGAATTCTTGAAACGTAAAAAATTTCCAGCAGCCGGAGCTTTTCGGCCTTTAATCGATATTTAAGGAAATTTTTATGAGCCTTATTACGTTTTGAAATTAATGTAATGATTAGAACTACGACAACGCAACTGAATTCGGCGACAATTAATTGAAGCTTTATCGCATCTGTAGTTCCATAGGCAATTCTGGCGGCAAAGAAACTGGCGGCGGCAAATGCACAGCCAATGCATGTTAACCACATCCCGTGAAAATATTTTTTCCAGAACATCGCAGAATTATCTGCCTTACTTTTCTCATGTTTGAGATCGGACACAATAATATCCTGAGATATTGTTTCTGCATTTAAATTCCAGGTTTCTTTTTTTTTTAAATATGCGTATGCATACACTTCGGCGGTTCCTCCAACTCCTGCCGGTGGTGATCCATTCCAAATTACGATTAATACATTGCAATTATCCACAAGGTATTTCCCGCAGTTAAAATAAGCTTCATCACGCCATTGCCGGTTGATAACATGTGGAAGAACGGGTTCAACGGTGTGAATGGCCGGATATTTACTAAGCCAGGAAGCAAGAGCAATTCGTTCCGATTCATCCTTAAAATCATTTTTGTATTCATCGGCATCAAATGGCACGACGACCTTAACCTTAGCGTGGAAATATTTTTCCGCAACATCAGCAAATACAGTGTCAGCTCCTGTTGCTAAGGATGTCAGGGCATTGAACCTTTTCACTCCATGTTTTTGGAGAATTGTTTTAATCGCCGCCTTTATTTCTTCTTCAACACGTTTTTTGTCTTTCAGCTCGCGGTGTCCTGTGATTGCAATTGAAAACATTAAACAGTAATTTATTTTTTTTTGAACTTTTCTGAAGACAATAATGGATTATTTCGCATCTCGTTAATTTTCGGGTGCACTTAATAAATTTTTGATTTCAAAAATATAATCGTTGGCAATTCCCGCTTCCTCAAAGTCCTTAAAGTCATTTAAAAATGCATCTTTAAAAGTAGGGTAACCGGCCGACCGGTCAAATTCTTTGTCCTTTAAAAACAGATAAAGTTTTTTAGCTTCTTCAAACTTATTATTGAACAAATAAGCATGGGGTAAATTGGTTAGCGGAAATAAATTTGTACTATCAAGGGAACGGCTTTTTTCAAAGTATAAAATCACATTCTCAAAATGTTTTGTAAGGAGACAGTACCAGCCAAAACTATTGTAGTGTGAGGATAATAATTTAATTAGCGAATCATTTGGGTGTTGACGAAGAAGCTCTTCATCAAGGAGAACAAGGTTATTATAATATGTTCTTCTTAAATCGTCTGATTCAAAATCACCAGTCTTCTTGGAAAGGAAATAAGCCAGGTATGTTCCTGTCTTTGAAGTATCAGAAAGAAATAAACTAAGAAATTCATTTTTTCCTGTCCTGGATAAATAAATATTACTTATTTCATCTCTTGTTGACGCGATATCCTGGAGTTTAAGAATGGTTTGTGTTACTTTCCATGCATTCGAACTATCTTTATCTTCTAGGTAAGAATCCAAGTAACTTTCGAGACTTATAATGTTATTTGTCTTTAGGAGTTTTTTTAGATTTTTTTTGTTCTCAAGATAATTAATCCTTGCAAGACCTGATTCAGCTTCCGTATTGTAATTATCAAGCTGAAAAACTCTATGATACACATCTTTAGCTTTTTCATTTTTATTGTTATCAATAAGTAGAGCCGCATACTTATTATATGTTACAACAGCGTCTTCAGTGATAATTTTTCTGGAACCACTATCCACGTTCATTATATCATTTTCATAGATACTAAATAAATCATTATATAAAGCCTCTTTTTTAATACTATCTGTTTCGGTTTCTATTTTTTCTTTAACAGGTCTATATTTTTCTAAAATTCTCTCATTATTTGCCAGATCCATAGCATAACTGCATAAATCAGGGAAGGATACATCATTTTCCCATGCGATCTCCTGTAACTTAATAAATGAGTTCCTGACATTGTCGGGTACTTTTCCACCACGAGCTTCCAATAACCACTCCACCTGATCTTCAATTCCCTTATAAGGATAATCTCTTGACACTTCTCTTACATAAAAGTCAAAGGATTCTTTATTAATACGTCCAAAATCACATTGAATGGTAAAAATTTTTAATGATTGTTTTTGAGCAAGGTTATTCAGGGAATCAGCTAGATGAGAATCTCTTTGAACATATAAGCCCTCTGAGTAAATCTCAGCTAAATTTTCCGTACTTCGTTTTATACCCTCAAATGAAGCAAGTTTAAGAGGTTGCAAAGCTTCGCTATACCTGTTTTGTTTAAACAGGTAATCGCCATACACATCTGAAGCGGCTGCAATAGTTTGAATTAAATAGTAGTCAAACCGGTACTCCTTGATGACCGGCATGAAAACATTCATTAGGGACATGTAATTTTTTTTAGCCATAAAATAGTTATTCTGGCTTATATATAATTTTACGATGTTACAGTACATTTGACAAAACATTGCATAGTCTTCAGAATAACTTGAATAGGAATCTAAGTAGTTAATCTCTTCAAATGCACTCAGAGACGCAGAAAGGTGTATTAATGCATGCAAAGTATCATCACTCGTTTGTTGTTCAAGAAGCATTTCACCTAACAAAATAGCGGATTTGGTGCGCACATATGAAATATTTTTTATAGATAGAAAATCATTCCTTCCTATCTCAATTTCATGAATAACTGACTTATAGAATGAAAGTTTTTCGCTGTCATTGAATGCAATATTCAAATGAGTGATTATTCCGTTAAAAGCACTTTGCAATTTGATTAACATTCGTTGCGTTGTCATCTGGCTATTGATAGCCCTAAGAAAGCAGTTTTGAGCCTTTTGTGCAGATAATTTGTAATTTATCAAGTCCCCTAAATCGTAATAATTATAGCAAATTCTGTTATATAATATAGTTTGTAATAACGGTCCGTATTCAGAGTACCTGTAATCTATTTTATGCTTTTGAATAAATGATAGGGCTTCCTGTATAACTTTTATGGCCTCAACAGATTCCAAATTTGCAACACTGTCCTCGATGCACTCTTCATATACATTGACCGCAATCAATCCAGTATCAATATTGTTCTTTATGTGACCAACTAGTTTGTATTCAATCTCAATACAACGCGCTTTTTCGTTTTCGGAAAAGATCGAATCCGGTATATACTTCATATTCCTTAATGAAATAAAGAAGTTGCGTAAATAATAGACATTCAAAGGATTTGATGCAACCGACTTGCGAGCGTATTCAAGTGAAATTAATTGATGCTTGTAACTGTTTACAATGTCATCTATATCTTTATAATACTTAGATAAGAGATTCTCAAAGCAGGATATAGCGTAAGTGATAAGTGATGAGCTGGAACTGTTCTGCGCGATAATATCGATACTGTTTTGTAATATTTGTTTTATACTGTCTGGATTAGTTGGTTTCCATTTATGTTCATCCAATAAGTTCCATGAATAGAATGTTGCGGAAAGAACGTGTAGACAAATCAGGTGTTCGGTAATTTGACTTTTGTTTATAGCGACTAGCGTAGAATCATATAACCATTTATCTTCCGTAATGTAATCCGGACCATACAATCTCATTTGCATGGCCTCAATTATTTCTTCCTCGGAATTACTTTCTGTTCTGAAGCGCTTGCTAGTCAGATAAATCATTAACCGGTCAATGTTGTGAAAAATATTTTCCTTATTCACTTCGCTACGAGTTGGCTCATATGCTTCCTGAAATACCAATTGTTTGTTTGGTGATTCTATGTTCTCTGGTGATCGTGGGCTGTTATTGGTTAAATTATTGGGCGATAAATCTATTTGAGAATTTTTTCCGGTTGTTTCAGATTGGTGCGTTAAATTTTTAAATAAATTATTTTTCTTTTCTTCATTTTTCTTTAATAGTCCCTTCACTTTTTTTATTTTTGCATCGAGCATAGCAAAATATCTTTCCCGGCAGTTTGCCCTCGCTAAAGCATAATTATTTAGCACTTTCTCATAATTTGGTTTGGGAAGATTCATTAGCTTGTCTGCTTCTGAAATCAGTTGCTCACAACTATTTGGAATATATGTTTTTCCGCTTTCTGTTTTTTGCTGCACCTGTATAGTTTTATGCTCATCATCCAGATCATTTGTGCCGTTATTTTCTGCATTTCTAACCCTCTCCATTCCACGATCGGCTTCTTGGGAATTGAGGTTGAATTCCCTGGCAATTTTTTGAGCTGTCTTGTAATTGCTATGAGCACACTTAAGTTCTTTTTGGTTATAGCAATCTTCAGCGTCTCTAATACATTTATTATACCTCTCGATGTGGCTTTGTTGTGAATAACCACAGGTAGTTACGAATAAAAAAATTAGTGCTACTTTAATTTTATATCGCATGCATTTATCTTATCCTTAATTAAGTTATACAACGTATCTTCTCTATGATGGATTATGTATTCAAGCGCAGCTTCATATCTAAGCTTTGCTTCGATAATATTATTCTTATTTTCTTTAAAATCATCATCCAAAAAGGAATCTCCTTTTTCAATATACAGCCGAGCTGATGCTTTCTCAGCTTCATATTTTTTTTCCTGTGCTTCATTTGCCATATGCCATGCAAAGACTGCAATGGCAACGCAAAAAAAAGCTAGAGTCAAGGAAATTTTAGTTCTGTTTTTTGCCCGTTTATTTAATCTTATTAATTGATCGCTTCTTTTCCTTTCTTCAATTATTTGTTGTTCCAGCTCTTTCTTCTTTATTTCATCTTCGGATTTTCTTCTTCCATGAGCTACATTTCCAATAGCATTTACTAATGAGTCATGACTGATCTCGTATAATAGTGTCCCGGATGCATTTCTTTCTTTTCGTAACAGTGAGCTTTGCTCAAATACTTCTAACACGTTCGCTGAAACTCCCAACCTGTTTTGTATAAAACCAGCAGATAAAGTATTTCGTCTGCTGCCGTCGCTCAATTCATCTTCTAATAGTTTTTGTCCTTTTATTCTTTCTTCCTGGGGAAGTTTATTCAATATGCTTTCATAATATTGTCTGAAAATATCAGTGATGTCTCCCAGGAGATTTTCAGTTATTTCTGTAAACTTCAGGTCGTTTACAATGCTATCCTCAACGTGCCTGCAGACAATTTGAAGAGTTGCGGCATCAATTTTTTTATCCAGCGGATCAGCAATATTTTGCAGTATTTTATCTATTACCTCAGTGGAAAATGTAAATGTCGGAGTTTTGAAACCCAGGCTTACAGGCAGTTTCGCAGGCTCGATGATGGCAGCAATTGCATCTTCAGTTTTTAAAGCATTCAGTTCATAGCAGTTTTGAAGTATCGAAGGATGCCTGTCTGTTAGAACGTTCATCAATGAAAGCCTGTCTGAGCGAATTGAAAAAACTACTTTTATTTCGGGTTTATCATTCAAAAAATCGTGTAAGGATTCACTTACCCCGTCACCTTCATCCAGTTCTGAAATTTTCTTTCTGAATTTTCCGGGAACCGTATTATATAATAATTGTGATAGGTGCTCAGAAAATTCTGATACGTCTTCTTTTGAATAAGTAAAAAGCTCTTCAAACTGATCAAAGAATATAATAAACTTATGTTTTCGATTATTCAGTTGATTGAGCTTAATCCAATACCAGAACGAACCTTCGTCCGGAATTAACTGGTAAAAAGAGGATTGAGTATCAACTGTTATGTTTTCTGTAAATCGTTGCTTTACAGTTTGAGTTGGAGATAAACTTTGCCCTATTTGTTTAGAGTAATTGTTAAACCTGATGGAAAAATAAATCCATGAGTCGTTTTGTTTTAGTTCAGGAATGATACCGGCATTAATGAGTGAACTTTTACCATAACCGCTTTTTCCATACAGGACAACAACCTGCTTAATAAAGATCAGGCTGTTAAGAGCCTTGATATCACTTTCGCGTCCAAAAAATAAAGATTGTTCCTTTTCAGAAAAAGGTTTTATACCGGGGTAACGGTTTATCAGAATATTTTCTGTGCCAGGATTCATTATCTGGTTAAAAACTTTAATATGTCGGCGATAATTTTATTGATGTTCATTTCAAAATCACCATTAATAGGTCTGCATTTTCTTTTTTTTATTTCATCAAGAACATAATCCAGGTTTTTATAGTAATCAGTCCAGCTTTTTCTTTCAGTAAATAAATCGTCAGTGCTCGTTTTCCCTTGTTGTCTTATTTTTTCATCGATCTCATTAATTTTTTCATCAACTACTTTTCCCGCTTTCTGACTAAAACCATTGTCCATGAATGTTTCATCCAAATAACAAGGCAATAAAAATTTACTGGTTTTTGTGAGCGTTGTAAAAATCTCTTTGATAACCCACGGAGAAAGAAGACTGAATTCGGAAATAATTGGAATAATGATATCAGTATCTCTTATTGTTTCAATAAAATCTTCTATTTTTTGTCCCCCTAACATAGAATCATCATCATATATAACTTCAATAGCATTTTGTTTGAGATGATTTGCAATCATCTGAACGGCTTTCTTATCTTTATGACTATAAGACAGAAACACCTTCGTCTTTGTCTTTAAGAGATTTTGTTTTTCACATTCTTTATGTAAATCATTTAAAAAGTCGAGAGGTGTGCTTGGGATAAAGTCCAATTCAAGACGTTTTGCTATAAATGTATATACTTCACTGTCGGTGCTGTTATTCAAGATTGTATATTTTTCCTTTTTATCATTCGAGGTAATTATTCTTAATAGAAGCTGGACGTACCATTTTTCAAAATGAACTCCAAGAAAAAGAAATGTTCTTGCTCTTTTCAAGCTTTCCTGCAAAACATGCGGCAATTCCCTTTTACCCATGATACCTGTGAGAAAAGCAAATAAGTGATCGAAAGTGATGATAACTTCTCCAATATTTAAATCTCCAAGCAAATTGTAAATGAGGGGAGTTTTCGAGGTTGGTTTCTCTACTTGGATCGGAGGTTCTTCGCGCGGATAATAATTGTAATTAAACCTGAAGTTTTGTTCTTTATATATTTTTTGTAGTCGCTCGTCAGGAAGCAGTGAAATGATTAAATGAAAGGGAATTTGTGAAATCTTGCTTAAAGGCGCATCAAAAGCTGATTGCTTCTGATAGAAACGCTCCATTATTCTAACGACAGTTGTTTCTCTTGTGGTCGGTTGTAATTGTAAAAGGTCTTCATTCACAAAAACGTACGGAGGAGCGGTGTCAATAAGACCTTTATATTGATCATCGCAAACAAATTCGTTGCACAAAGTTTCGAAAAATGATTTTTTATCAAAATCAAGAATATCAGGGCCTAATATCAACACACAGCTTTCCTTCTTTATATCCGAGATAATATCTAATAGATGATTGTCCATTTACGCGTATCGATTTATTTAGAGCTCTCCAATTGTGGAATTACAGGTTATAATTTTGTAAGCCGGAACCGTAGTGTTATTGATTCGATTAGATCGTACTATGTAAAGTACGTTACAAGAATAAAAGCGATGAGTGCAATTTTATTGCACTGTCAAAACTAAATGAATTTATTTTGCGTGCTCAGCGATAGATTCCAAAGAAAGCTAAGTTTCCGGAAAGTTTACTGGGTGAAAAAAAAATGCACTGTCCAGGTTTATACTTGTTGCCGGAATATGCCGGTTGAAATGAAAGCAAATATTATTTATAGTAAATCTAAAGTGCGTGAAAAGTATTTCGAATAACGAAAATGGAATTGTAGTTTCTTATTTGGCTTTGCGAAAAGCAATTGGAGTTCTCGGAATTTTATTTCCTGTTATTCTATTGCTTGGTTCTGCCATTTCAGGTTACTGTGCACCGTTTCAATCCTCCATTAGTTGCTGCTATCACACAGATATGAGGGATGTGTTTGAAGGAATTCTATGGGTATTTGCTGTATTCCTGATATTTTACCGGTATGAGAAAAAGGATAATATTGCCACAACCTGTGCTGGTTTTTGTGCATTGGGAATTGCGCTTTTCCCCTGCTACTGCGGTGGTTGTGATGTATGTGACGGATCACCATTCGATAATAAATTGGCAGGTTACCTGCACAATGGTTCCGCAATAGTTTTTTTTATGACACTGTCGTACATCTCTTTGTTTCTCTTTACTAAAACTTCCCCTGAAAGAAAACCTACTCCTCAAAAATTAAAAAGAAATAAAGTTTATAAAGTTTGCGGCGTTGTTATGTTGGTTTGTATAGCGTTTATTGCAGCGTACATGTTGTTCCTTGAAGACATGTGTCCGTCGTTGAAGACGTTAAGACCTGTTTTTGTTTTAGAAACCCTGGCTTTGTGGGCTTTCGGAATTTCATGGATTGTAAAGGGTGAAATGATTTTAAAGGATTAACATCTCAGCAGTAGTTCTCAATTTAAATAATATTTAATTTTTTGCAAGTGCAATTTAATTGCACTCTTCACTTCTAAGTTTGAACCGGAATTGAAAAAAAATATTTTTCAATACCAGAAGACCAACCAATATGCTGATATACTCTGCTTTGGATTTTATTCACAAGAAACTGGAATCCCATTTAAAGAAGGGAAAGCAGGTAAATGAACCTATGATCGTTCTTGGGAGCCCGTGGTCGCATAATGATAATAATAAAAACACTTCCTTCCTGAATTCAATTTCTCTTATTAATGTAGAGGAAGAAAAAGTATTTAAATCCCAGGTGCCGCGCCCGGTTCAAAGAGAAAATGGAAAGTATTCATTGCAGGAACCGGATATTAAATTGAATCTCTATATCCTGATAAGCGCGTACAATAAAAATTACGAAGATGGACTGAAGATAATTTCTGAAGTTGTCTCTTTTTTTCAAAGTAATGTTGTCTTCGAGAAGGAATCAGCTAAACTTCCTGACGGCGTTGAGAAAATCATCGCAGAATTATATACGGTAAATTTTGAACAGCAGAACCAGATATGGGCTTCCCTGAGCACCGGTTATTTACCGTCCGTTATATATAAGCTGAGAATGTTTGTTGTTGAATCAGAACCTGGCACGGAGGAATATCAACCGATTACAGAAATAAACGTCGAGTATTAATGGAAACTATTGCCACCACATACGAAACTTTTTTTTCGTTGAAGATTATTCATCCGTCATTCAAAGATTACGAGCCATACATCGCTATCGGGGCCGATGACTCGACGCTGGAGCTGCTGAGAAAAATGCGTATGGTGGAAAAGCAATTTCTGATAAAGACGCCGAAACTTCCTGTGCATTCGACTTGTACAGTTGTACAGATAATGACAGAGATGATGCTGGAAGACGGGAGTAAAAAACCTTTTTACAAAATGGGAGAAGATCAGCATCTGGTATTTCTCATGAAGGTAATAGATGATAAATTTTTACTGATGACCGACCTGGATTTTACTGGTTTCCCAAAACAGATTTTCCACTTTTCACATACAGGGGATTCGATTAAAAAATCTGAGAACTGTCCGGTTGAGTCCCGGATGAGCGATGTCCTCAACGAAACCTTTCAGAAAGGCAAGGTGCCGCGTACGGTTTCCATTGTATCGTGTGATAAAAAGGAAATTGTATTCTTCCGAAAGTTAGAAGCAGAAGATACGGTTTTTAAGTATGATCCGTTTGACTGCAAGAGTGGGTTTTATGCTTTGGTAAAAACATTTGATAAAAAAGAAGACACGATCATAAAAAAGTTTTATTACAACTCATTCCCAAGAAAGGAATCTCTTTTCGGAATCATTGATGTCAACATTTCAGCAATTAAGACAGTAAATGATAAAAAGAACAATTTCATCATTGAATTCAAACCTAAAAAATAGAACATAAAATGTTTTTAACAGACGGTAGCAAGGCAGCGAAATTATTTTTTAACAGTTCATGAAGCGATTTTTTATTCATCATCCGGCAATGTCCGGTTGGTTTTAGTTTTCAATAAACAAAAAAAAATAATCATAAATCAAACAAAACATGGCAACTTATAAAACACCTGGTGTCTACGTTGAAGAAATTCCTCTGATGCCACCATCGGTAGCGGAAGTAGAAACTGCTATACCGGCATTTATCGGCTTTACGGAAAAAGGTCCGATAAATATTGCAAAAAGAATTACCTCGATGAAAGAATACGAGGAGTCATTTGGATTTGCTGAAACGGAAGAAAGTGTGAAAGTCACAATTGAAGAGGACGGCGAGCTAAAGATTGAGATTGACCCTGCAAAAAAATCAAATAGTGTTATGTATTACGCCTTAAAATTGTATTTTAACAATGGCGGAGGACCTTGTTATATAGTATCGGTAGGCCCTTACAATAAGAATGGTAAGGGAAATCCAAGCGCTAATACTGATACCTATAAAGCCGGATTGGAGGTAATTGAAAAAGAGGATGAGCCGACCTTGCTGGTATTTCCAGATGCTCCATTTTCCCTGAAACCGAATGATTATTATTCGTTGATGGGTGACTCGATAGCACAATGCACGAAATTAAAAGATCGATTTGCAATTGTTGATGTGCTGGTGGTAGATAATAATGTAAATAAATCTACAACGGCTTTCAGGAAGGGTATTGCCGGATCCGAGAGCATTAACTTGAAATATGCGGCCGCTTACTTTCCTTATTTGAATACGAATCTGCGTTACGAATACAGCGATGATAAAATTACCAGCGCCGTAGCCAAACCTTTAAAGGATGCAGCTGAAGAATTGCGAAAAAAAGCTAAAGATGCAGCAAAGAGTGCAAAGGATGCTGAAGATGCTGCCGCGAATGATGCCTCCAAAAAAGCAGCCGCTAATAAAGCCAGAGATGCAGCTGATGAAGCTGAGAAAAAAGCGAAGGAAGCGGAAGATAAGGCGAAGGGAACTATAAACGATCTGGGTCTAAGTCAGGTTGAATTAGCCATGAATAAAATAGGAGTCCTGTTAACTCCATGCGCAGCTATGGCCGGAGTTTATGCAAGTGTTGATAATGCAAGGGGTGTCTGGAAAGCTCCTGCGAATGTCGGTCTTAGTTATGTAGAATCTACAACTGTTAAAATTACTGACGATGATCAAAAAGACATGAATGTAGATGTTACTGACGGAAAATCCGTTAATGCCATCAGGCCTTTTGCAGGAAAAGGTATAAAGGTGTGGGGAGCAAGAACCTTGAGCGGGAATGATAACGAATGGAGATACATTAATGTGAGACGCTTCTTTAACATGGTTGAAGAATCAGTGAAGAAATCAACGTATTGGGCCGTCTTTGAACCCAATGATGCGAACACCTGGGTGAAGGTAAGAGCTATGATTGAAAACTATCTGCTCGTCAAATGGAAAGAAGGCGCCTTAGCAGGAGCTAAGCCTGATGAAGCATTTTATGTTCGCGTCGGGTTAAATCAAACAATGACTTCACAGGATATTCTGACAGGAATCATGAACATCGAAATTGGCATGGCCGTCGTCAGACCTGCAGAGTTTATCGTTTTGAAATTCTATCATAAACTTCAAGTTTCATAAAACTAACAGCATAAAAAAATTACATATATGGCAACTACCGTTTATCCTATCCCAGCCTTCCATTTCAAAGTTGAGTGGAACGGCAAAAATGTCGGCTTCTCTGAGGCTTCCGGCTTAACCCAGGAAGTGCAAATGATTGAATACCGCGATGGCAACAGTCCGGATTATTCAACCATTAAAATGCCCGGTCTGCATAAATACAGCAACATCACCCTGAAGCGTGGCATTGCTAAAGGAGACAATGATTTCTTCAAATGGTTAAGTACGATTAAACTGAATACAGCCGAGCGAAGAGATATCACCATCAGCCTGCTGAATGAAAATCATGAACCTGTTATGGTATGGAAGGCGCACAATGCTTTCCCGGTAAAGGTTGACGGACCCAGCTTAAAGGCTTCAGGTAATGAAGTCGCAGTTGAATCCATTGAGATTGCCCATGAGGGTTGCGTGATTCAAAACGATTGACCTGTTTCACATATCTGGTGGAACTCATGTGATACTCGATCTGTCACATGAGTTTCATTGATTAGATTTTTCAATCACTAAAAATCAGTTCGCTGGTATGGGATATTATCCTCCTGTTGGTTTTCATTTTAAGGTAGAGTTCAGCAATGCACCTAACAAGTCTGACATTTGTTTCCAGGAAGTCGGAGGGTTAACTGCTGAGCTAGGTGTAGAACAATTGCCGGTGGGTGGAGAAAACAGGTTTACTTTCAGGTTGCCTTCAAAAGCTTCTTATCAAAACCTGGTGCTGAAGCGAGGTTACTTAACGGACTCCAAACTGATAAAATGGATACAGGACGCAATTGAAAATTTCAGTTTCAAGCCAGCCGATATAACGGTTTCTCTTTTGAATGAGAAGAATGAACCCAGTGCATCCTGGGAGTTTATACAAGCCTATCCTGTAAAATGGGTGATATCTGATTTTAAAGCGTCAGAAAATTCCCTGGTCGTGGAAACAATCGAATTAGTATATCAATATTTCAGAAAAACTAAATAGATGCCTGTACAAATAAATGAAATGCATATCAAGGCGAATATTGTAGAGCCTGGCAATGAGAAGACGGAATTGAAATCGCCATCTTCAGGAAAAAATGAACTGGATAAGGATGCAATCATTAAGGAATGCACTGAAATAATATTGAACATCATCGGTAGCAAAAAAGAAAGGTAATGAGCGAATCCAATCTTAAAATAATTGCCTACGACAAACCCTCAGGAGGGACAACTCAAAATGAGATCGCCAGCTTCACGGTTGACTTTAACCCGAATACCTTTACGATTTCCAATAAGATAGAATATCAGAATCCGGAAGCCAAAGGACAGACAGGAGGCGATCCTCAATTTGACAAGATTCCACCTCTTGAATTTACCATTGAATTTACCATTGACGGAACAGGGGTTGCGTTTAATCACCTGACAACGGAAAATCAAAATACGTATAAAAGCCAGCAGAATGATACACAGACGAAACATGATTATGTCAAGAAGCAAATTATTAAATTAAGAGAGGTTACCGGAAGTCAGATCAACGGTGAGATACATCGCCCGAATTACCTGGGGCTTCTTTGGGGTAATATATATATAGAGTGCGTTCTTACTTCACTGAATATAGTTTATAGTCTTTTCGACCGGCAGGGTTCTCCATTAAGAGCCAAGGTTACCTGTGGTTTCCTGGAACGAATTGCAGCCGGGCAGGACGGACGACAGACGCGACTGGAGTCTCCGGACCTGACAAAAATAATAACCACAACGGAAGGAGACTCATTGACATTGATTGCCAATAAAAAATATGATGATCCTTGCTATTACATTCAGATAGCCAGGAAAAATAAATTGAAAAACTTCAGGAGGCTTAACCCGGGAACAAAAATAGTTTTACCTCCTTTATCAGAATCTTACGTAACAGAATAATGGCGAATACAAGTTCCACTACAAGCAGTGATCAGCAAACGGATTTGGTGAATTTCAAAATCCTTTTGAACGGTAATGCTATAAGCGGAGAATACAGAATCAATTCATTGGAAGTAAATAAATTTTTTAATAAAATTTCAACGGCGAAAATTGCCCTGGCTGACGGCGATCCTTCGAAGCAGGATTTTGAGATCAGTAGCGGCGATGACGCACTGACGCCCGGGAATGAAATTGAAATTCAAATGGGATATCAATCGCAGGCAAAAACAATTTTTAAAGGAATTATTACGTCTCATTCCATCAGGTCAGCTGCAAGTAAGCACTCTGTATTAACTATTGAAGCAAAAGATAAAGCAGTAAAACTCACATTCGGAAGAAACAATCGTTTCTTTATTGAAAAAACTGATTCTGATGTAATGGAGTCCATTGCCGGCGAAACCGGAATTGCAAAGGACATTGATACCACATCATTTCAACACATGGAAATGATTCAGTTCAATGCCACCAATTGGGATTTCCTGATTTCAAGAGCTGAAATGAGTGGCATGCTCGTATTGACTGATGATAATAAACTTGTAATCAAAAAGCCGGATACCGGGCAGGACCCTGTTATGGAAATTACCTATGGAGTTAATGTGTTGGATTTCGATAGTACGCTCGATGTGCGTTCACAGCTGACCGATGTGAAAAGCTATTCGTGGAATTATAAAGATCAAAAAGCAGAAGAGTCGGCTGATGCGAATGTTACCTATAAGGAATGCGGTAATCTTTCGGGTAATCAATTAGCTGAAAAGATGGAAATTAAAGAGCGGAAGATGATACATTCCGGAAGCCTGAGGGACGAGGAAATGGCGATGTGGGGAAAGGCCAAACTCCTGAAAAGCAAGATGGCAAAGGCCTGTGGCAGAATCAAAGTAAAAGGATCCTCAGAGGTTAAACCCGGTCACATGATTATGCTGAAAGGATTCAGCAAACGGTTTAACGGAAATGTATTGGTCACCGGAATCAGGCATAGCTATGATAAATCGATATGGGAAACCGATATTTTCTTTGGACTCTATGAAGATTGGTTTTATCAGCAGGATGATGTGATTGAAAAGCCTGCTGCCGGACTGATTCCAGGCGTGAATGGTTTGCAAATAGGAGTGGTCATGCAGTTGGAAAGTGACCCTGATGGGGAAGACAGAATAAAAATTCAATTGCCCATGGTGGACGGGCATGATGGAATGTGGGCAAGAGTTGCTTGCCTGGATGCCGGGAATGAAAGAGGAAGTTTTTTCAGGCCGGAACTCCAGGATGAAGTGATCGTGGGATTCTTAAATGATGACCCGCGGTGTGCGATTGTGCTCGGTATGTTAAACAGCAGTGCAAAACCGGCACCGCTGAAGGCAGCAGATGCCAACCCGGAAAAGGGATTTGTTACACGCAGCAAACTGAAGTTTATTTTCAACGATGAAAAGAAGATTGTGAAAATTGAAACACCATCGGAAAAGATGATCGAAATAAACGATGACAGTGATTCAATTACTCTTTCTGATCAGTTTCAGAACAAGATAGTATTAAATTCTGATGGAGTAACGATTGAAAGCGGGAAGGATATTTGTTTGAAAGCGGCTACCGGCAATATTCAGCTTGAAGCATTGAACATAGAGTCGAAAGCGAATGTAAAATTCAGTGCGCAGGGAAATGCCAGTGCAGAATTGCAGTCCTCAGGACAAACTGTAGTAAAAGGATCAATTGTAAATATTAATTAGTCATAACTCTTTCATGCCATTTGCCGCGAGAATAACTGATATGCATACGTGTCCGCTTGTTAACGGAACAGTTCCTCATGTGGGCGGGCCTATACTTCCGCCGGGATCAGTGAACGTGTTAATTGGCGGGCTTCCTGCTGCAACTTTGGGAGACATGCTTACCTGCACGGGCCCTCCTGATGCAATCATTATAGGATCGGCGACCGTCCTGATAGGAAATAAACCTGCTGCCAGGATGGGCGATTCCACGGCGCATGGAGGAGTGATTTTAACGGGATGCCCGACAGTCATTATAGGAGGATAGAATATGGATTCATCAGAAAAAGATTTCATTGGCCGCGGATGGCAATTTCCCATTGAGTTTAACCGGGAAAAGGGAACCGTTGAATTGGTGGATGGTGAAGAAATAATACGAAACAGCCTGGATGTTCTTTTTAAAACAAATGCCGGAGAAAGAGTGATGCATCCCGCATATGGTTCAGAATTGTCTTATTTTCTTTTTGCCTCCGTGAACACAAGTACACTGACCTATATGGAGCATGTCATTCGAAACGCAATATTGTTTAATGAGCCCCGAATTAATGTCAGGGAAGTAATGATAACAGCAAGTAACGAAGAAGGAAGATTTGATGTTACTGTCGTCTATACCATTGCTGTAACCAATAACAGATACAATTATGTTTTTCCGTTTTATATCAATGAGGCTACAAATTTACATCGCGGGACAAAATCCAAGACAGAAATAAATCCTATCAAAGAACCAATCAGGTGAACGGCAAACTTCATTATACAAGTATTTTCAAGCAGGAAGGAACCTCACAAGCAGAGAGGTTTTCAGAGGATCTCAATCCTGGCAACCTCAAAATTGATGACCGGAAACTGGAAGACTTTATAGGGTTTGCCCGGAATTTCTCAAAGAACATCCGGTTCATTGATATGAATAGCAGCGATCTCAAAGACAGCTGGGAATTATTCTTTCAGAATAAGGATGATGCTATTTTATTAACTGCGCGAATAGCTGCAAAAAAAACAGAGGAAATAAAACTGGGTTTTGAGTTTTTAAAAAATAAATTTGAAGACCAGGGGACAACAGAATCCTTTGCAGAAGTTGTAAATTATATAGGATCACAATTTGCAAGACTGAACAGGTGGTACCTGGCGGGTAGCCCTGACAATTCCTGGCATGACATCATCAAAACGGAAATCAGATCAAATCTTCAAAAGCCATTAACAAATTTTTACGAAATTATTTCCCGTGTTGATGAATTAAAAGGCAAAGAAGCCGGTGTCACCAATGTAAGGAGAGATATAAAAGAAGGAGATATATGGGGCGATTTCACCGGCGGTGATAAAGCATATGGCCAGCAGGTTTTCATCGGGAACAATGACGATGAAAAACTTACGAATGCTTTTTATTACTTAAGCGAGATATTTGAAACTGTATATTATGTTATACAAAGAATTGTAGACAAAAGTAATGATTACCTGAAAAATTATTTTCAGGAACAAACTACCGACATTCATAATCACGAGGCTCACATTGCTTTGCTTTTAGCTTTTATTAAATTGTTTGAATATGTGCAGGAAGAAATTAATTCAATTCCTGGCAGGCATTTGGATTATTACTACAAAGATATTCTGCAGGTAAAAACAAAGGAGGCTGTCCCTGACCAGGCTTTTGTTTGTTTCGAACTGGCGAAGGACTTCAGTGAATATGTGCTGAAAGCGGGGACCGAACTGTCAGCGGGGAAGGATGGAAAAAAAGTTGAACAGGTTTATAAGCTGGATAAAGATATCACGGTCAGAAATGCTAAAGTTGATACGGTTAAAACAGTATACCTTGATAAGGATTCGAACAACCAGGTGCTCATGTACTCTTCAGATATTCTCAAACTGGAAGGATCTGCCAGGACCTCACCGGACGGTGGATTTTGGAATTTGTTTGGTAAGCACACGTGCAGGACACAAGCCAAAATTGGATTCGCCATTGCATCCACTCAATTCTATCTCAGCAAGGGAGAACGATTTGTGACCATTGCTTTTGATTTGAAAGAGGATGTGCCGATTGATAAATTTGATCCTGCCATTGTAATGGATATTCTTAGTATTTCGTTGACAGGTGAAGCGGGATGGATGGATATTCCCAATTTCATGGATGAAAAAATTACAACTGTCGTTGATGGAAAAACTACACCTGTCATCAATAAAAAAACTACAACCACCTTAGAAAAAACCGGAAGCCGTAAAGTAGAATTAAAGTTTAAAATTCCGATTGGTATTGAGTCTGCTGTGATTGCTTTTGATAAGAAAATTCATGGAGAGGATTATTCTAAAAGAATTCCGGTATTGCAATGCTTCCTTAATTATCCGGCGGTTCCAGGCCAGGATGATTTGTATCAGGAGAAAATAAAACATCTCAATGTTATTCAGAATCTGAAAATTGTAAATGCTTCTATTAAAGTTCAAATCGGAGATGTTGATGCAAAAATCAGTTTTAACGGAATCAGGGATCTCGTATTGCAGAATCATGAATCATTGCTCGATATAAAAAAGCCTTTCTATCCCTTTACACCTGTTCCAAAAGTAGGTTCTTCTTTCTATATCAGTTGCAAGGATTTTCTTTATAAGGAGATTCAGGAGCTTAGTATTAATATTGAATGGATGTTGCCGGATAAATTCAGCGAATATTACAGTGCTTATCCTCCGCCATATTCATCAAATAAATTCACAGTATCCTTAAGCATTTTACAGAAAAGCCAGTGGAAAAAAATACGCGATTTCCAGCTTATAGACAGCGAGTCAACTGATCCGCGGTTTAAATCAGTAAAGATTTTATTTGATAAAGTCAAACTTACTGATGAAGTTATTCAAAAAGGTGGTGACCTTTCCAAATTTGATATCTCTAAATGGGATGGAACTCTTAAAATCAAATTAAATTATCCTGACTTCGGGCACGGCATCTATACGCAGCTAATAACTTCTACATCGCTTGAAAGATCCTCCTCAAAACATCAGGTTGATTACTATGAAAAGGTAAAAGATGAATTGCATGATTCCGTAGTTACAATTAAACTTCCGAAAGATCTTGAAAAGGAAAATGGTTTTCTTAAAGTGGTTTTTGATATCCTTAGAAATTTTGGGCAAAGTGATCAGGAGAAGGCGAAAACCATGATGATCAGGGACCTCAGGGAAAAGATCACAAAATACAATGAGATTGACCTTGTAAGAAAAACTGGTTCCGAACAAAAGGGTGAAGTAATTGTAAATGATAATAATTTTATTCAGAGCATATTCAGGTTCCTGAAGAAAATTAACCTGCTTGATAAAGACGTTTATTACGACAGAAACAAGGATAATTTAGAGGATGTTGCAAAATCAATCAGTGAAGAAGTGAATTCGGCGGCTGATTTTCTATTGCCTTCCGAAAATGAATTAATAAATATCATCTATGATGAAGCAATCAACATTATTGACAGAACAGTTTTGAAATCAGTAGCTGAAATAATGGCCTTGGATGCTGCAAAATGGGATGGAAAGACCATTGCCAAAATTATCGAAGATGATTTTGACGAAGCCAACGAAGTAATTAATGACATCATTGCAAAGAATATTGCAAAAAAATATATTGCCCGCAACATACCTGGAGTGCCTTACGCTCCCCTGATCAACACAATTGCTGCAAGTTACAAATCGGAAAAAGCATGTGATGCTGATCATGACCATTTTTTCCACATCACCCCGTTGGGTGTAGAAGAAGTGGATCCTGAAAGAATTGTTACTGTCGGGGCTCATATTTTTCCGAGAACAATTGTGCTGGACGATAGAAATAACTACGATCCGGAAGGACTACTTTTTATCGGGTTAGGAAATATAAAGTCTGGTCATGATATCCCACTTCTTTTTCAGATGATGGAAGGCAGCAACCCTTCCGAAAAAATTCCTCCCCTGGTAAATTGGTGGTATCGCGATGCTGATCAGTGGTTTCAGTTTCCCAATGAGAATATTCTCCTTGATAATACCAGGGGATTGCAAAAAAGCGGCATCATCAAATTTCTGATTCCGCAGCTCATGGAGGTAGTGAATAATTCATTTGATAAGCATGGGCTATTCTGGTTATGCGGTACCGTAAATAAAAATGCTGAAGCATTTCCTGCAGTGGTTGATATTGTTTCAAACTGTGCAATCGTTTCATTCAGTTACCAGGGCAATGATCCGGATCATTATAAGTTGCAATTACCCGCAAAAAAGATTACAAAATTTCTGGTCAATGAAACACCGGTTAAAAAAATCTATCAGCCTCTTCCTTCCTTTGGTGGAAAGATGAAGGAGGAAGGAAAAGTTTATTACACAAGGGTGAGTGAAAGGTTAAGGCATAAATCGAGAGCAATTAATAACTGGGATTATGAACGGCTGGTACTGGAACATTACAATTTTGTTTATAAGGTAAAGTGTATTAATAATTATTACAAAGGTAAACACCTGAAAGGCCATGTTACGATTGTCCCACTTTCAGATTTGCACAACAATGAAAAGGCCGACACCAACAGCTTAATTCCAAAAATAAGCTATGTTGACCTGAAGGATATAGAAGTTTATTTAACCAGTCTGTCTTCTCCGTTTATTAAAGTGCATGTCATAAATCCGCAAATCGAATATGTGCTGATAACAGTTAACGTGAAGTTCAAAGATAGAAGTGACAGGGGATTATATATGCAGCAACTGAACAAAGATCTTATCAGCTATTTAACTCCCTGGTCATCCGGAGATCGTGAGGCTCTTAAATTTTCTTCCAAAACCTATTCTTCTTCCGTAATTAATTATATCGGGAACCTTAAATATGTTGATTACATCACTGATTTTGTTATGGAGCAATATAGAGTCGATGAAAATGGAATGAAAAAATTTGTGCAAACCGAAAATCAAAGCGTGTCTTTAAGTGAAACAATTGTTTCAACTGAACATTCAATATTAATGTCTGCGCCTAAGCACGTCATTGAACTGATTGATTAAAATGTGAAACTTTCCAGCACAGTGGGATCCGAAGCTTGGAATTCACGTGACTTGAAGTCGCGGC
>JADMIO010990995.1_pt1 | contig 96785 bp, 74 predicted proteins | sample 8958161 | NCBI WGS metagenome assembly JADMIO01 (sample SAMN16585339, study PRJNA669376) | soil metagenome | isolation source: Crop rotation soil | place: USA: Cullars Rotation, Alabama | collected 2011
GCCGCGACTTCAAGTCACGTGAATTCCAAGCTTCGGATCCCACTGTGCTGGAAAGCCGGAATCGTTGCGGCTGCTGGAAGAACTCTTAGAAGGCAAATTATTTCTTGCCCGTGCTCCGCGAATCTCCAGCGCGCGTTTGTTTGTGGATGGAACTGTATTGGGAGCTGAGATTTCTCCACCAGCGACTTCCGTGACACGTTACGAACTGGATTTTGCCCTATGGAAGGCCGCCGAGGCTGCCAATACTGAATGCCGTCAGGAGTGGGCGGTCAAATCGGCAGTACGAAGGCACGATGGGTACTTTCAGATTACGTGCGCTGCTGTAGGCGGATACCCAGAGCGGCATGAGTTCCAATCTGTTCTTACCCGCGGGGTGGTGGATGCAACGGGACGCTGGTCCAATCTGCGGGATCAACGGCAACTCCCCGCAGAGACATGGGTAGGGCTGAAGGCACACTTTGATGCGCCGGAGAATACAGGCTCCGTTGACCTCTACTTTTTTCCCCAGGGCTACTGTGGCGTGGCTCCGATTGGCGATGGTCGGCTCAACGCTTGTGCCATGGTGCGGGCCTCCGCTGGAATAGGGAACTCGCTGGAGAAGGTCTTTACCTGCCATCCCGAATTAGCACGCCAAAGCCGCAAGTGGAAACCTGCAATGGACGTAGTAGCGACTGCGCCTTTGTTTTTCCGGATACCGTGTCCCCTTCGCGATGGCATGCTTGTTGTAGGCGATGCCGCCGGTTTCGTTGATCCGTTCATTGGTGATGGAATTTCTATGGCACTCAACTCCGGCGTGCTGGCGGCGGAGTCTTTGGCAAAAAACGACTGGTCGGCAGAAGCAGCAACGCGCGACTACGCTCGCGCTTATCAGCAGAGATTCCTTCCCGTTTTCCGCAATGCCGCGCGGGTACGCAAGCTGCTTGCGGCCCCCCGGTTCCTCCGGCAAGTGTTGTCAGCACTGGCGCATATTCCAGGCGTAACCGGATACGTTCTGCAAAGCACCCGGTTGAAAGCTGAGGTATAACCAGCACTCGAACGCTTTGGGAAGAGTAGGGCAGGGCGCAGGGACTCAGCGGATCGTTCAGCGCGATTGCCCTTTATCAGACATTCGCGTTACCTGATTACCAGCACTTCGCGCACGTTGTCGCGCGCCAGGAAGAATTTGATGGAAGCGAAGTCGTGAAAAAGATTCTCGATATGGCGGTTGTTGAAGACGCGTTGCAGACGGAAGCCGGGTCCGCCGGATTTACCGGAGGTAGGTTGCAGGTCCAAGGCATCATTCCCGGCCAGGTGGTAGCGGTAATGAGGCGCGTCGGGTCCGGCATCGCGAGTATGAAAGAAGGCCAGAAGCAGCCCGCCGGGCTTCATCAGAGCGGCAATACGCTCGATCAGCGGCTTCACCAGCGGCTCCGGCAAGTAATCGGGTACATCCCAGCAGAGCACCGCGTCAAATATGGGCCCATCATAGGTGAGGTTCTCCGCCAGGAATCGCGAGATGTCTAAAGCAGAGGCTGCATCCAGGTTGCTATGCAGCTCGGGATCCTGAGCAGCGGAAAGAACGTCTTCGGTGTAGAGGCGATGTCCCAGGTCCGTAAGATAGGAGATGTTTGCAGAGGAGGTGGACCCCAGGTCCAGGACGCACAAGCCTTCCTGCATCCGAACCGTGCGGGTAAACTCGTTGAGCCCGCTGGATCGCCGCCGGATTCTCTGCTGCGGCTGCACGGCTGTTTGCGAGCCTGAGCCGCCACGGAAAAACTTCAACAGATTCTGCGTAACCGAACCCATCTCTTTCCTGAAGGGATAAAACAACTATATCAACAGAAGCGGCACTGCATAACGGGCCAGCCTGGAATCTGGCTTCAGTTCCGATTCTTCTCTCTAGTGTCACACGAACGTTTGCAGCCAGCCAATTGATTTAACACTGTCAGGCGCTGTCCAGTTCGAGATTACTGTTTGCGCTCCGCAACGGGAACCGCAGCCACGGGCCCCGCAGCGGTTGTCGTTACAGCCGAGGCTCCAGCGCCTGCTGCCGACTGCCTGGGTTCAGGGCGGGCTTCTTTCGTGGTTTCGATCTTGCCCTTCAAGAATGCGCCGTCCTCAACGGCTATCCGCTGGGCCAAGATATCCCCCGTGATCATCGCGCTCTTGCGCAGGTCAAGGCGATCGCCAGCCTGGATATTACCGTCAACCCGTCCCTGCACCACAATGTCCTTAGCTTTGACCTGGGCGCGAACGCGTCCATTTTGCCCGATGGTGAGGCTATGTCCGTCGAGGTGGATGCTGCCTTCCACTTCTCCATCCAGAACGAGGTTTTCGCTTCCAGACAGCTCACCCTTGATGGTTACACTCTTGCCGATATAAGCGCCCACATGTCCGGCGTCTAACGGGTTCACTGGATCCACGGCCTGCCTCCTCGTCGGCTGCGCGCCACTGCGGTCAAGCCGCCGCAATGGTTGCCGGAGGTGCAGGTTCGGGCAGCACTGCCCAAAAAGCAGAAAGACCCTGCTGTAACTTGGCAGGTATTTACTGCAACCTACAGGTCCGGCTAGCTTTGCCGACTATACCCAACCCTTCTGAGGGCAGCAATGACTTTTCGGTCATGGGCCGTGGTGCTGCTAAGCGTGTCCATAGGTCGATTGGTAGTGAGAGATGGCTTACATTTCGTTCAAAGCCGCTGTTTTTGCGAGGACGAAAGCAGGCACGGGAGTACGAAGGGGTGGTATCGGAGGGTAACTGTTGAGTACATAACGTTTACTATGCAGAGGAAAATTAGATCGCCATGGGCTCCAGGTGGTAAGTGGCTGATAACGAATCGATTGTTTCCCAGTTTTGGGAGGCGCGCAGAATGCTTTTGGCGGCTGGAATGCAAGACACAGAATCGCCAGCCCAATCGGAACTGTTGTGCCGACTGGCGGAGCCGATCACCAGGGGAACAGCGGCTTCTTCGGCGGCACGGCTCTTAAGCGATGGGACTGCCTTTTCCGATCGGGCTGGCTTTCTCACGATCGGCCTGCAGCAGAGCACATCCTCCTTTTGAGATCAGCCTTTTGAGATCAGCAGGTGCTGGTCTCTTTTTATAGCGCCCTCCTTTCCTCACAGGCTGACCGGCGCCGGGGACCAATCTGCCAGCAACTTAGTGCAACGGCGGTTCGGGTCAGTTCGTCTAAACTGATAGGGAACAATGGCTGCTTGCGTATGAAATCCAAAGTGGGCCGCGGTGTGCGCTTGGGCGCCGTCAGCTCGACGGTTATCCTGATGGCGATTTGCGTCTCCGGGCAACAACCCGCTCGGCCAGCACTTCCGGCGGCTCCGCAGGAGCTGGTCCGCCAGATGGTGAGCAACGAGCTGGGCACCGGCCGGCAACAGCACTTCATGTACCGGCTTACCAAGTTGAAACCTGAGAGTTCGGAAGTGCGCCAGATGCTGGAGACGGATTCGCTTCTTTTGAGCCGCGTCCTGTTGGTGGACGGCAAGCCGTTGAAGCGGGATGAGGCCAGGAAAGAAGATCAGAGGCTGCAAAGGTTGCTGCAGGACCACGACGAACTTGCCCGGAAGCGAGACGATCAGATTGAGGAGGAGAAACGCATACGCAAGATGATTGCTGCCTTGCCCGATGCTTTTCTTTACGAGTACACGGGGAGAGCCGTGCGGCCGTTTGGAGAAGTGGTAACCCTGAAATTCCGGCCCAATCCCGACTTCGATCCTCCGTCGCGGGAGACCCAGGTCTATCGCGGGATGGAAGGGGCGATGGAGATTTCAGTAGCCGACAGGCGGCTTGCATTGATTGAGGCTACCCTCACGAAGGAAGTGAACTTCGGGTGGGGAATCCTTGGTCATCTCGATAAAGGCGGGCATTTTGAGGTGCAGCAGGCGCCGGAAATGCAAGGGCAATGGATGATGACTCGCATGAAGCTGGATTTTACCGGCAAGGTTCTAGTCTTCAAGTCGCTCAAGATTCGCCAGGAACAGTCCACAAGCAACTATGAGCCGGTTCAGAATCTCTCGGTTGCGCAAGGGGTTGAGCTGCTGAAGAAAATGGACACGGAACTGGCGCGGGGCAGTGGGGCGCAGCGCTAGGCAGATTATCCAGTGGCCACTGCCGCATTTCGTATCGTTTGCTTTCTCACCGTCAGCTTTTCGATAAGGTCTTCCTTAAGAAGGTAACCAGTTCCGGGAGAGCCGGTCACGGAAATCGTTCCCCGGTTTGAAACCTGCACTTCGGGTTCAATGATGTCTTCTTTCCAGTAGCGTTGGGAGGCGGATACATCTCCGGGCAGACTGAAGTTGCTTAAGGTCGAGAGGGCGATATTGTGGGCTCGGCCTATTCCCGATTCGAGCATGCCCCCGCACCAGACGGGTATCCCGCGCGACTGGCAAACATTGTGAACTTTCAAGGCTTCCGTGAAGCCTCCGACGCGTCCTACTTTCACGTTGATGATGCGGCAAGCACCAAGGTCGGCAGCCGCCTCGGCATCGCGTGCATGGCGGATGGACTCGTCGAGACAGATTGCGGTTTGAATTTTCTGCTGCAGCCGGGCATGAAGATAGAAGTCATCGTTCCATAGCGGCTGTTCGATCATCAGCAGGCGAAATTCATCCAGTCGCTGGAGGTGATGCAAGTCATCCAGAGAGTATGCGGAGTTGGCATCGCAACTCAGCAGGATCTCCGGCCACTGCTGCCGAATCCGCTTCAGAACGTTGTAGTCCCAGCCGGGCTTGATCTTTACCTTGATTCGCTGGTAGCCCGCCTCCAATTCGGTGGCAATCTTTTCTATCAACTGCTCTACGGTGTCCTGGATTCCTATGGAAACTCCACAAGCGATCTCCCGGCGTGTTCCGCCTAGCAGCTTCCAGAGAGGGAGTCCCTTTTCTTCAGCTTCGGCCGCCCACAATGCATTCTCCAGGGCCGCCTTGGCCATGTGGTTGGCGCGCACTCGCGACATGAAAGCTGCCGCCTGTGTTCCCGCCGAGATGATTTTGCCAAGGAGGGCAGGAGCTAAGAAGTCCGCGATCACCAGCCACGCGCCATCGATCCACTCTTCACTGTAGAAGGGGCCTTCTGCGGCCACGCATTCGCCCCATGTCCGCAGGCCTTCGCCTTCCATGGTGACAAGAAGAATCCGGCGTGCATAGACGCGCCCAAAGCTGGTCTCGAAAAAATGCACGAGCGGCATCTGAATTTCACGGAGAGTAATGGACTCAATTTTCATAGGAAGCAAACAAGGCGCGAGGCCATCCAACATTTAGCAGAGCGGAGTTAGGTTGGCACCTTCAGAGTCAGGTATCCACCAGCCAACGCGAAGATGATATCCGGAGACCACGCCGCCAGCATGGGGGGCAACTGGTTGGCATTGCCCATGGCTTCAAAAAGACCGGAGACAACAATATAGACCAGCGCGATTCCCAAAGCGGTTGCCACGCCTGCCAGGGCGCCGCGCCGAGAGCTGAACGCGAAGGGAACCGCGAGCATTGCCATGACCAGCGTCATCAAAGGAAATGCGAACTTCTTCTGCAATTGCACCCGTAGCCTGGTTACGTCAAGGCCGCTTTGCTGAAGATCGTGGATATATTGCTTCAGCTCGGCGTAGCTCATCTCGGACGACTGCTTCACTTCCTTCTTGAAATATTCAGGGCGCTCCTGCACCTGATCGAACGTGGCGACATCGAATTTGCGGAATGACTCGATAGCCGCTCCGCGGAACTTCCGCTCCCATCCCTGCTCAAAAACCCATTTTCCGAGCGACTCCTCCCAGTGCGCGCCCGCGGCGGTAATGCGGCCGCTGAGTTCAAAGCTCGCGGGATCTAATTCGAAAACCGAAATGTTTCCGAAGCGGTTCTGGTCGGGATCGTAAAATTCGTAGTACCAGATACTGAAGTGTTCTCCAACAATCCACTTGCGTTCGGGGCGAAGGTACGTCTGGGCCGGCTTTCCTTTGATCTGATTGCGAAGCGCGTCCTGCCGCTTGTTGGTGTGGGGGAGATAGAGCTGGTCAAAGGCGAACAGACCTGCCGCCATAGCACCTGCGATTAACAGCACGGGAAAAACAATACGATAGATGCTGATGCCGGTAGCCTTCATGGCTGTAACTTCATTGGCCTTCTGCATAAGGCCCAGGGTTATCAGTACGGCGAGCAGAACGCACAAATGCGCGGTCTGGTAGATGAAATACGGGGAAACGTTTAGCAGGTATTCACCCACGACGGTAATCGCGACTGAATTTTGCAGAATATCCCGCAGCAGTTCGAAAAGCGTGAACACCAGCAGGAGTACCAGAAAGCTGGCCAGAATCAATGCCAAGTACCCCAGAAATTCGCGCAGAACGTAGTCGTCCAGGATCAGAGGAAAGCGGGTATGGAATAACCGGTTGCGAAGGCCTACGGTCTTCAAGATGCGGTTTACCGGTTCCGCTCGTCCGCCAAGCCGATGATCCCGAAATCCATGCAGAGCTCGGGGTTTGCCCTTGCCCGCCAGCGATGCTACGCGTGCTTTCAGGTGGCGAAGCACCTCGCGAGCGCTAGCCAACTCCAGCGGCATTCGATCTACCCGCCACAGCAGCAGCAATCCTCCTAAAAAAAATGTGATGTTGCCCAGCCACAACCCCGGAGCGACAGGAATCCTTCCCTGACGCGTGAGCGAAAGCCCGGCAAGTGATACCAGGTAGTACAAAAACACCAGCGCGATTGTTAATACGAATCCCGTGCTCTTTCCGCCTCTCTTTGCCGAGAGGCCCAGCGGAATTCCTACCAGGGCCAGCACAATACACGCGGTTGGCAAGGCAAAGCGGCGATGGAGTTCGATCTCGTACTCACGCTGTTCAGGGCCCTGACCAGCGCGTGCTTTCGGCAGGAGCTCGCGGGTGGGGACTTCAGCCGCGGGCTGCACCAGCCGCGCGGACTGCTGCGCCTCCGGAATGGGCAACGGAATATCAGTCTCAACAAACGTCGAGGTGAGATTTTGCTCAGGATGCTGGGGATCGGTCTCGTGCTGCGATCCGTTTCCCAGGTGCAACCGGAGACGGTTTCCGGACTCGCTGCTTACAAAGCCCTGGCGGGCGAGGGTGATCTTAGGATTGCCGGGACGGCTCACGTCGGCAACAAATACGCCCTTCCAGACTGAACGGTCATTGGCAGTGACAACGTCCTGAACATACAAAACGCTGTTGGCAATGTTTTCGTAGAACACCCGTGGCTGCAATTCAAACGAGGCCTGGTTGGTCCGCAGTTTCTGCTGCAATCGCGACAGCGCAGCCGCAGAGCGCGGAGCCACAAACACGTTGTTTGCCAGAGCCAAAAGCCAGGCGACGATCACGAAGATTGCAAGCGCCCTGACGAATGCGCCTGAACCCATGCCGGAGGCGCGCATGGCTGTGATTTCGCTATCGGCGGCAAGCCGGCTCAATCCGATAAGAATTCCGATCAGGACGCCCATCGGAATGGTTATTGTCAGGGCGCCCGGGAGAGTGAGGAAAAATACTTCCGCCACGCTGGGCAGCGCGGCACTGGCCCGCACAATAATTTCAAGAATCCTTCCTAAATCGCGCATGAAAATGACGAAGGTGAAGATTGCAATCCCAATCAGGGCATGCGACGTCACTTCGCGCAGAATGTAACGGGTCAGAATGCGCATGGAACGGATTGACTGGAGTCTAGCACGGCGGCAATAAGAGCAGGGATGCGAGCGCGAAGAATCGGCGCGCGCATTCTCAAACTCGAAACTCCTGCTGGGCGGCGGGCAAGGCCAAGAAACAGACGCCCTCATGACTAAAGTACCCACTGGGATCGCGGATAGCCTGTCGGGCCAAGGTACAATAAAACGCGTCTCAACCCAGCTAGCGACCAGCAATAATGCCTCAATTGCGCGTTGTATTCCTGTGGCACATGCACCAACCTTTCTACAAGGATCTGGTGACCGGAGAATACCGGCTGCCGTGGGCGCGCATGCACGGCCTAAAGGACTACTATGGCATGGTCAAGCTGCTGGATGAATTCCCCGGAGTTCACCAGACTTTCAACCTTGTCCCTTCCTTGATTACACAGTTGGAGGAATACGTAGCCGGCACCGCCCGCGAACCGTTTTTGCAGGTGGCTTCCAAATCAGCCGAAGAGCTTACTCCGGAGGAGCGCCGGTTTGCGCTCGATTATCTTTTCCAAGCCAACCCGGCTCACCTGATAGCCCGGTACCCGCGGTATCACGAGCTTTACGAGCGCTTTCGAGGACTTGGGAACAACTCCATCCAGGCCGTACTTTTTTTCAGCAATCAGGACTTCCTGGACCTGCAGGTACTCTCACAACTCGCATGGTTCGACGAATTTTTTCTCGAAAAGCGAGACGTGGCGGCGCTGGCAGGCAAGGAGCGCAACTATACTGTTGAGGATCAGGTGTTCCTGTTGCGCCAGCAGCGTGAAATTCTGGCTTCCATCTTGCCGGCATATGCAAGCGCAGCGCAGCGTGGAATCATTGAAAGCTCGACTTCACCGTACTACCACCCTATTTTGCCGCTGATCTGTGACACCGACGTTGGCGGAGTCTCCACTCCCGGCCTGCCATTACCGCAAACCCGATTCCGCCATCCCGAAGATGCGCGGGAGCAGTTGCAGCGCGCCTTTGCGGTGCATGAGAGAACCTTCGGGGTTCTTCCTGCAGGAGTATGGCCGTCCGAGGGCAGCGTTTCAGAAGAGGTCTTCGACATCGCTCATCAGATGGGCGTGAAGTGGATGGCGACCGACGAGGGTGTACTGGCAAGGAGTATCGGGTTCAATTTTACGCGCGATCTGCGAGGACGCCTGTCGTCTGATGGCGCGGAGCGTTTATACGCGCCCTGGCTATACGAGAAGGGCAGCACCCGCATGGAGATTGTATTCCGCGACCACACCTTATCGGATCTGATAGGCTTTGTTTATTCGGGAATGCCCGCGAAAGAGGCGGCGCAGCACTTTATCCAAAGCATTAAAGAATCGGCCCAACCTATTCTGGCGCAAGGCAGAGATGCCTTGGTTAGCATAATTCTCGACGGCGAGAACGCGTGGGAGTACTACCCGCGCTCCGGCCGCGAGTTTCTGCGGCGCGTATACGACGCGATGCAGCGCGATTCTTCCATCGAAGCAACCACGGTAAGCGAAGGATTGGAACGCCACCGCAATCACTCCCACCTACACTCCTTGACGCCAGGATCCTGGATCAATGCCAACTTCAACGTCTGGATTGGCGCTCCGGAGGACAACCGTTCCTGGGAATATCTGGCTGCCGCTCGGGCTTTCTATGCCAGCGCGGCTGAATTGGCCCCCGAGGAAAACAGGCGGCTTGCTCATGAGGAGCTTCTGATAGCGGAGGGAAGCGACTGGAACTGGTGGTACGGTCCGGAGCACCACTCGGCTAACGATCGCGATTTCGACGAGTTGTACCGCAAGCACCTGTCGAACGTGTACCAGGCTCTGGGCGCTACCCCGCCGGTCTATCTGGCGCAGCCAATCATGACAAGCGTTGCGGAGGCGCTGTTCGCGCCGCAAACTGCCTACATTCACCCTCAGGTCCGGGCCGATTTTGCGCGGTACTTCGATTGGGTCGGCGCCGCGATGTACACCGCGGAGCGGCACACCGGCAGCATGCACGGCAAGGTTTTTTATTTGGACTCCATATATGCTGGTATTGATGAGACCAGCCTTTATGGCCGGTTGGATTTCAACGGTGACATACCCGCTGGAACGTTGGAGCTCGTGGTCAGTTGCAGAACGATTTCGCGGACACAGCAAAACCAGTCGCATGGGAGCAATGGATTAACTCCCAAAACGCAGGCAAATGAGGTCCAGTCTAGTTTACGTTTTGAAACAACAATCAACGAAGGCCAACTAATCTCCTGGAAGTTAAGGCCGCGAGATTCGGAAACTTCCATTGCGGCTTACGAAACAACTCCGGAGAATGGACTGCGGGTAAGCGTGTTTAAGAATTTTGAGTTCCAGCTTCCCTTGGAGTTGCTGAAGGTGTCGTTCGGCGAAATCATCCAGCTGCGCTTCAGTCTGTGGCGCGACCGGCTGCCCCTGGATGCTCTTCCGGTAGAAGGATGGATGGAAATACCAGTCGTACATGAAGAAGAACTGGAAGGCAGCGTGTATAACTACAGCGCCTCAAGCTGAATGGTCCCCTGGCAGGATTGTCCCAGTCATCTTTCCACCGCAGCGACACACCTGCAGCAAAGCTAAAGCTCAAGCTGTCCACGCCCGGCCCCTATAAGGACCGGGCGGATAGAGTTGTCCTACAGAGAGCCCAGGAACATTTCCAGCTGCTTCCTTTCTGCCGGGCTGAGCGAGACATAGCGGGCGCGCACACGGCTCGCCTCACCTGCGTGACGCAGAATCGCGTCGCGGTAGGTTTCCGAATCTCCGTCGTGCATCAGCCTTCCGCGCATGCGCAGACCCCAGAGCGGCGCGGTTCTGATTCGCCGGGCCGAGTCCGGGCCACCATTTTGAACAATGCCATCTCCAGTTCCGATGTCGTGAAGCAGAAAGTCACTGTAGGGATGAATCACTTTCGAGGCCAGCGCCTCCGGCACCACCAGTGTGCCGCCATTGAGAACAGTTCCAGCAGGAGCTGTTTTTAATGAAGAAACGTGACACACAGCGCAACCGGTTCTTTCAAAGACGCGGCTTCCAGCGGCCGCATTTGGATCGGACGCTGTGCCCGGATCAGGCGGGGGAGCATTGGTGGAGCGCATGAAGCGGGCGAAGCGCTCCACATCGTCGAGCCCGGTTTCGTCGGGACCATCTTCCGGATCTGCTACTGAGTCATAGTCAGTTGTAGGCTTGCCACCGGCATAATCTTCCTGCAGAAAAAAGCGGTTGGTAACGCCTTGCTCTTTAAAGTAAGCCTCGGCGGCGAAGGAAATTAAGCTTGCATGCTGGTCCTTCCAGCCAAAGCGTCCTATGCGCGTAATTCCGGGTGGCGCTTCGAGCACGGGTACCTGAATCGCCAGGCCGTGAATCGCTCCGCCGGTGGTTGCGGCCTGGCGGTTTGCGATATCGAGCAGCGTCTGGTCTTCAATAGCTTCAATGTAGCCGTCGCCGAGCGTGTTGACGGAGAGGCGTTTTGCCCGGATTTCCTGATTGTCCGGCACCCGCTCCTGAACAAGGGGGTCGATGGAGCGGTCATGAATCAAGGAGTCGTTGAATGCGGGAGCAAACTCGCCAGAACGATTTCTATGTCCGGCGCGAAGCTCGGTTATCTGGCTGCTTCCACCGGTGCGCGGAGTCTGATGGCATTCGCCGCAGGATTGAGCATTGTAAGCAGGTCCGAGGCCCTCCTCAACGGACTCCTGCTCCTGGAATACGTGCCGGTCCGCTTCGAATGTAGCCTGGTCGGTAAATCCGTTAGTTTGGTCCAACAACGCCATAGGAGAGAGTTGGGTAACGGCCAAAGCGGTCAGGCAGAGACAGCTTGCAATCAGGAACGTCGTTCTCTTCATCGGTTTCTCCTCTTGTGAGACCTCCGTCAGCGAACGACGGATTGGTACCAGTTGGTTCAGGGAAACAACTCCCCGCTCGCCTCCCGGACGGTCCTGCCGGGAGACATCGAGACACAGTTTTGCGCTAGTCAAGCTAGGCAGACGAAGACGCTGGTATTACGGCTTGCGACGTGCGAAGACGAAGAGACTGATCGAAGAAACTACCTTGTGCGTTCACCAACATCGAAAGTGGTTGATGAAGCTTAGACGAGTGACTCTGAATTGCCTGATGAAAAATAAAATGCAGGCGGCGGCAGTGCAATCAGGCGTTTTGCTTATGCCGCTTGTCAGGCTCAGATTGCACTACGGCGGCACAATGAAAAACATTACGTTGGTCCTGTGGACGCTATCGTCTGCCTGGCTGGTTGGATTGGGAATTTGGCGAAGCGGGGTTCGATGTCGGCGACGTTCCGCCGAAGCCGGCGCCGATGGGCTGGCCAAAGCCCGTCGGCTGGTTGGGAGAAGCGAGCTGACCGGCTGGCGTTCCAATATTGGAGGCCGCGGAGAAGGATTTTCCGGTGTAAGGCCCGGTGATCAGACCGGCGCCAGTGGGATTTGCCGCCTCGCTGGTGGGGTCGTAAACGAAGTACCATTCCTTGTATTTCTTCTTGTTGTTGAACTCTTTCAATCCTTCGCGTTCGCTGCTGCTGGCGACGCCGACGATTGCTCCTCCCCCAAAGACAGGACCTCGAGAACTGGAGGACGACTGAGAACTCAGCCCGCCGGGTGAGGTAGATCCGGTTAACCCGGTGGTTCCAGTAGATCCGGTAGATCCGGTCAGACCACCGGCGCCGCCCATAATGCTGGTTGAGCCGGTGAGGCCAGTCTGCCCCAAACCCATGGGTTGTTGCGGCTGCTGGCCGGAGCTCTGATTGCTTCCCAAGATGCTAACTCCCGCTCCGCTGGAACCGCTCATGAGATTAGTGCCGCCGGTGGATTGCCCGGAAGGCTGCCCGAGAGATTGCCCCATCTGGCTGTTGGCCTGAGTGCCAAACTGACTTCCCAGCTGTCCTGACTGCTGTCCGCCGCCTTGAGATGTTTGAGCCACTGCCTGCAAGAAGGGAACCTCTCCCAGGTGCAAAGGGTGCCATTCTCCATTGGGAGACATGGGATCCTTGTAGCGCTTGCGCAGATAACGGACGTTGTTGGTGTTCTCCAACTGCTCCAGACTGGTGGGATACATCCCGTTTTTCTTGACGAATTTCCGTATTGCGCGGGCATATTGGGCGCCGCGATGGATCATCTCCTCCTCACGCTCCCGGCGAATCTGCTGGGCTACCTGCGGGGCGCTCGCCAAGGCGGCAATAGCCAGCAGGCTTACGAACAGCGTCAACAGCAGAAGAATGTATCCTTCTTCAGGGCGAGTCTTTGCGCGCCTGAAGCTTTCACCAGTATCTGATTGAGAGATATTGCGATGGCGGCGACGGTAAAGATAAGGGAATAGCATGGATCAGATTCCGGTGCTGAAGGTTAGGAGGTAAGCGGCAGGCTTTGACGGCGATTGTTCAGCATGTCCTCCACCTCGACTGCATTGTCCCCGATGTGAACAATTTTGTAGCGCCGGTTAACAATGTCGCCCTCACCGGCAACAAAAATGTCCTCTCCTTCCGACAGGAAAATCTTCTTAGGGAAGCCCGCACTGGTAGCAAAGCCGAAAAACTTCAAGTTGATCGGGGGTGGAGGTGGAGGCGGAGGTGGTCCACTCGGCTGGGCGATTACTGGCGTGGGAGGCCGCATTGCTGGAGCTACCGGCTTGGGAATCACGGGATCGGCTTCCGGACGGAAGATGTTTCTTCCGGAGCCAGCGTAGGTGGTTTTTTCCGCGGCTGCCAGCAAATCAAGGCGAAGGCGAGGGTCCAGACTGGCGGTGAAGCTGGTTTCCGCAGGCTGCTCTTTTTTCGGCGTACGCCGCGCACTGCGACGTGCAGGCGCGGCGCGACGAACCCCCGTACTAGTTCCTGGCAATTCGGGAACTGGCGTGGCAGCCGGACGTAAGGGCCGGGAGGCAGACGAGACTGAGCCACCCCTAAAGAAAGTACGGGAAACGAGAAACAAGGCGACAAGCATCAATACCACTGCTGCAGCGGTCCACTTCGAGTTGTCAGCGCCCAGCTTCATCGTCTAACTTCCAAACCTGATCATAAAACTAAAAACTATGAGGCGAAGTCTTGCGGCATTTTATGTCCCGCTTCTCAAGTACGTCTCCAGGGTAACCCCCAGGTGGACTTGCCCGGCCTCGGATTCTCCCAAGGTTATGCCATCAACAATGAAGAATAATTTCTGGCGTTCAAGAGAATTTATAAACTTCACTTCCTGGAGATAATCTCCGCTCAAATTGGCTACGATTTGTACACGCTGAAGTCCCGGCAAATCGGATTCCACGGTGTCATAGCGGGCACTCAAAAGGCGCACACCACTCTCTGCGGCAACATCCCCCAATTGCTTGGAGATGGCGGACATGGCAACCGGAACTCGATTACTGTAAAAGCCGTCAATCTGCTTACGTGCCTCTTCCACTCTCTGCTGGACCTGCTCAGGAGGTACAACGGTCTTCAAGCGGCTTTGTACCTGGCGGCGAACGTCCTCGAACTCCTGCTGGCGCGCGGCCCCGGATCCCACCAAGGGCGAAAGCAGAACCGCAACCGCCACCAAGTCCACCACCAGCAAGGCGCCAAGCGCCCAGCGCAGCTTTCGTCGAGTTTCGCGCAGTTTGGCCACTACTCACCACTCCTGGATAATTGCTGTTTAGCTGCCGTCTGCTCGACGATAGGAGTGTAGAGAGCCGTGATTTCAAATTCCACGCCGGCGGCGGAACCGCCCCGAGCTTCCACAAGATTTTCCGAATGCACCTGGGCAAAGCGGAACGATTTGGATTGCTCCAGATTTCGGACCAGTTCGATGGCTTTGTCACGGGTGTCGCCCGCAACCTTCACTTGAACCATGATCTGATCGTCCTCAGTAAGCTGCGGACTGATTGCAACCACATGCAGGCGGCCTGGCATTAATTGTTCGAGATTGGCGAATACCTGGGTCCAGGAGAACTGCTTTCTACGGATCAGAGTATTCAGAAACTGTGCTTTTTCGCGAACATCCCGGTTTTCAGGGCGGTTAAGGATCGCGAGATCGCGCTGCTGTTGTTGCTCCAATTGCCCCAGCTTGGCCTTTTCGGCAGCGATATGCTTTTGGCTTTCGCGCTCAGTTTGCGATCCGCGGACTGCCAGGAAGACGAGCGCCACAGTGAACACCGCGAGCGCCAGAATGCCCGCTCCCCACAGCAGGACAAAGCGTCGGGCGTCCTCGTAAGGCTGGGTGGCGAGATTGATGTTGAAACGCATTCTAAAAGTTTGCTGAGACTGAGAACCAAATCTCTTTTCGCAAGCCGTGGCTCTTGCGAACTGGGCTGCGGTATCTTGCATCCCCTGACTTAATTAACGCAAAGCTCCCACCACTCCCACAAGTTGCTCGGCCGGTACGCTGCCCGCAATCGGAACTTCATCACTAGGAATGATATCGCTGACCTGAGCGCCGGATTGCGCCTGCAATGCAGGACCGACTTCAGCCGCGGCGGTGCTGCCCGCCACCAGAATGCGACGCACCTGCAGCGAGTAGTTGTCCTCGAAAAACACCAAGGACGGATACACGTCCGCGGCCAATTGCTCGGGGTCGAGCGAACCCGCCAAAGGATTCTCGAGAGTGCGAAAAAGCATGAGTTGGTCGCCTTCCACAATGGCAAGCGTCGTGGTGGCAGCATCCACCTTGACCACCAGTGTGGGTTCGTCCGCCTGCACCATACCGAGAGCGCCGAGCATGGATGGAATCACCACGCCAGGAGTAAATCCGGCAGCGCGAACCGCCGCCTCATACTCTTCCACCACATTGCGCAGGGAAACCGTTGCCAGCAACTTTACCGATCCATTCAGGATGCGCACATCGTAGGAGACCACTGCCTGGTCCACATCGAACGGCAAAGACTTCTTCAGCCGGAAGCGCACCATGGCATCGGCATCCGGACGTTTGGCGGGAAGGGTATCAAACTCAAGTAGAACAACCCGAACTGCCGAATCCGGCACGATGGTAATGACGTCGCGGGAGCGGTCGGCGACTTCCGCCAGCGCCTCGGAAACCGCCTGCCGCAATCCATCCGGATCGGAGACGTTGGGCGAGGCAAGGTTAGGAAGCACGGTCCCGGGGCCGAGGGTTCGGCTAGCCCACGCTTCCAGCGAGCGGCTAATTCGACCGGCACGCGCAGCAATTACCCGATTAGGAGTAATCTCACACGCCAAGTGAGGGCGAGCAGTTGATGGGGTCTTGGTTGACATGCTTCTCTTTGGCCAGTCCGGCTTCCCGAAAGAGACTTAGCCTTACCTGGTGGTCTCGATAAACGTAACCTTGTTGATCTCCTTCAGAGTTGTTACTCCACTTCTTACTTTATCAAGGGCCGATTCGCGAAGGAACCGCATGCCTTCCTCGCGGGCCGCGCGCCGAATTTCGGAGGTGGGCTTCTTGGCCAAAATCATCTCGCGTATGCGATCGCTCAAATCCAGCAATTCATGGATTGCGGTTCGTCCCCGATGCCCGGTGCCGGAGCATTCGATGCATCCCACTCCCTCGTAAAAGGTGAACCGGCCCCATTCCGCTGCATCAAGGCCGCTGGCCTCCAAAACTTCGTCGGGGTACTGTATGGGTTGCTTGCAGCTCTCGCAAATTACGCGGACCAGGCGCTGGGCAAGAATACAGTTCAGCGCCGACACAAAGTTGTAAGGCTCTACGCCCATGTTCAGGAAGCGGCCAATCACGTCCACCACGTTATTGGCATGGACCGTGGTAAAGACCAGGTGCCCGGTCAGGGCCGAATTGATGGCAATCTGCGCGGTTTCCGTATCGCGGATTTCGCCGACCATGATCTTATCGGGATCGTGCCGCAGGATGGAACGCAAACCACGGGCGAAAGTTAAGCCCTTCTTTTCATTCACTGGAATTTGCGTGATGCCGCGGATCTGGTATTCGACCGGGTCCTCGATGGTGATGATCTTGTCTTCGTCCGTCTTGATCTCATTGAGCGCGGCGTAAAGGGTAGTGGTCTTGCCGCTGCCCGTCGGCCCGGTAACCAGCACCATACCGTACGGCTCGCTGATGTAGTGCCGGTACTTACGCAAGTCCTCGGGGTCAAAGCCCACGACATCCAGCGTGAGCTGGTGGAAGGTCTCGCTCATCGACTCCTTATCCAGCACGCGGAGCACGGCATCCTCGCCGTTGATGCTGGGCATAACGGAGACGCGGAAGTCGATGGAGCGGTTTTTGTAGCGCACCCGGAAGCGCCCGTCCTGCGGAACCCGGCGCTCGGCGATGTCCAACTCGGACATCACCTTGATGCGAGAAATGATCGTCGAGTGATGGTCCTTGGCAATCGGCGGCATTGCTTCCTGCAGAACACCATCAATACGGTACTTAATCACTACGGCGTCATCGCGGGTCTCAATATGAATGTCGCTGGCGCGGCGCTCCAGCGCGGTAAAGATGGTGGTGTCCACCAGGCGGATGATGGGGCTGTCCGCCTCAGCGGTCAACTTTTCAATCGATATGGTTTCTTCCGCACCGGTTTCATCCTCACGGATCACATCCAGCCGGAAGCCTTCGCTGGCCTCCTCCAGGACCCGCTGCGACTGCTCAGTTTTCTTGAGAATGTCCGAGATCTGTGACAGGGTGGCGACCCTGGTTACGATACGCGTGCCCAGCAGGAGCCCAATCTCATCAATCATCATGAGCTGGCTGGGATCGGCCATAGCGATCGCCAAGCGGCCGTCTGCAAGCTCCTCCAGCGGCACGAAGTTGTAGCGGAACATCAGGTCCACCGGGACCTTGCGAAACAGCTCGGGGTGGAGGTGCGTGTTGCGCAAATCAAGGAATTCGCAACGATAGCGGTGCGCCAGGTCACGGGCGCGCGCAGCCTCCTCCGCTGGAGAGAGGGTTGCGGCATTCGGCCCGTTGCCGCCGTTCAGGAAAATCGATTTCTTTTCTGTCGCCATTGAACTTAAATTCCGAGTATCAACCTCTAACTAAGCAAATGCCGGGCCAAGCCTGATCCAGCAAAACTCTCTCCCAAGGGCTGGGGCAAAATCATCTCACTCCACCGGCTCCCAAAGTGAAGATCGGCAGGTAAAGCGAGATGAGCACAAACGCAACCACGGTTCCCATGACGATAAGGATCACTGGCTCTATGAGCGACATGGCAGCGGTGAGCGCGGTCTGCACATCCTCCTCATAGAATTCGGCAGTGGAGGTCAGCATGGTGGGAAGGGCGCCTGTGGACTCGCCTACTTCGATCATCTCGATCGCCAGACCGGGAAATACTTTCGTATCCTCCAGACTACGGGAGAGAGCGCGCCCCTCGCGAACCCGGCTGGCGGCGCTAGTAATGCCTCCGCAGATATACCGGCTTTGCATAGAACTGCCCGCCGTCTCCAGCGCTGGTACGAGCGGTAGTCCGCCCGAGAGCAAAGTTGAAAGCGTGCGACTGAACATCGCCACTTGATACTTCATCCAAATATCGCCAAACAGCGGAAGTCTCAGTTTGAATTGATCGAGCCGAAGTCCGCCGGACTCGGAGCGGCTCCAGCGCCATACGAGGAACACTGTGGCAATAACGATCAGCAGAATGATTAAAAAATAATGCTGGGTAATTTGCCCTATCGAAAGCATGAATTGCGTAAGGGCCGGCAATTGAGTATTGGCGGCTACGGCGGCATACAGGGTAGCGAACTGCGGCACCACATACGTCATCATAAAAACGAGCATCGCCACCACACCAACCAGCAGCAGCGCGGGATAGATCAGCGACGCCTTCAGCTTCTTGGTGAAGCTCATCGTCATGCGCTGAAAGCCAATAAAGCGGTTCAGCACCTCTTCCAGATTACCGCTCTTCTCCCCCGCAAGCAGCGTAGTGGTGTACATGCGGGAGAAGGCTCCCTGGGCCGCAAAGGCCTCGGACAACAACTCACCGCTCTTGACCCGGTCGCGAACATTCTGCAGCAAGGCGCGGAAGTAAGCGTTGCGCTGCCGTTTCATCAGCAAATCAAGCGCGGTCAGGATTGGAAGACCGGCCCGGATCAGCGTAACCAGTTGTTGGTTGAATACGATGAACTGGTCTTGCTTGATCTTTCGCCGCCTGGAAATCTGAGCCCCCGCTCCGGAAAGCAGGCTCCGCGGCTTAACGGAATAGACGAGATATCCCTGTTGGGCATAGCGGTCGCGCACTTCCGCGCTGGACACGCCACTCTCGGCTTGTTCCAGCACGTGTCCGCGTTCATCGGCCACTTTTACGAGAAATTCAGCCATTCCAGTGTGTAAGCCAGTCTAACACCGGATCTACCAGGGATTCGGGGTTACTACAGGGCACGTATTAGGTTACTTTCCGTAATCAAACTGGTTCCCGCTCAGGCAAAAAACAAGAATATTTCAGGGAGCCAAATCGTGCATCTCCACAACTTCCACCCCTGCCGGGGCCTGGAAGTAAAAATGGCTTTCGGCGACGGGGAGATTCTCCTTCTGATTCTTAAAGCGGAATTCTGTAATGGCTCCGTCTACTTCCTGGATCAGGATGCGCTCGATCATTCTTTCCGGAGTGATTTCCAGGAGCACCTGGGAGACGCGATCGTTGAGGCCCCTGGGCACACCCCGCAAGACAATATTTCCGGGACTTATGGCAGTCTTGTCCGGCGCCAGAGAGAGACCATCAAACTCTTTCATGAGCCTGGTCCTGCCCAGCAGATACCGCAGGGGAGAGCGCAAATCGTCGATGTTCTTGACTGCCGCTTTTCGGACTTGCTGGTCCCCAGGCACGTAAAACCAGGCAGCTTTGCCATCACTGACAAACAGTTTTTTGCGAGGTTCACGGTACTCCCAGCGCATCTTGCCGGGCTTCTTCAGCCAGAGCGTGCCGGATTCGCTTCGGTTCATTCCCTGGCCACGATAGCTCTCAACAAAATCCGTTTGCAGGGTTTGGAGCTGGTTGTAGTGACGATCGACAGATTCGGCGATCTGCTGGATGCCGGGGGCTTCGGCTGCCACCTGAGTGCCAGCCAGACAGAGCAGTACAAATACAGCAAGCTTGTTCACCTGATAATTAAACCCTAAAGCGACCGCCTTGTCGCTACGGCTGGATGGTGGCTCGGCAAAGAATCGATGAGCTTTTTGCCAGAGTGGTGCTTACCTCACTTTTTCCTCGGCAGTGGCACGCCAATGGCTGGCGCTTTCTGTCCCGGCGGAAGACCGCGACTGATGAAGGGAAGCTCCTCCGGGTGCTGGACTTCGATCCGACCCTGCGGGCGAAGGAGGTATGGATAGCCCAATTGGTCCACCGGGATCCCAGGTATCAATCCGGCGGAAATCAGCTCGGTCAATTCCCCTGGATAACGGCCCGTCTTCTCTTTGTATTGCTGCAACAGGGCTTCTAACTGTGAAACATCTTCGTCTACCCGCAGCGCCTGCAAGTGCTGCAGTGCGTTTTGGCGTATAAGCGCATCCTGGGTAGTTTCGTAGGTAGTTGCCCAAAGCAGACGGGCGGTGGCGCGATCTCCACCCTGCTGCGCCATTGCCGCTGCCAGGATCTTCAGCGACGGATGGGCGCCGGGTACCTCGGAGCCGCGCTCGAAGGCCTTGGCTGCTGCGAGGTAGTCGTGGCGCTCCATATAGTGCAGAAAACCTAACGCGTAGTAGAGGCGCCACTGTCCGGGATTCCTGCTAATGCCCTTTTCCACAAAATCAACGGCCTTGTCCGGCATGCCCGCGCCGCTGGGTGGGTCCTGGGCGAGGAAGGTGGCTCCAAACTGGTAAGCCACAATCAGCTTGGGATCGAGCTCGGTTGTGATCTCCAGTAACGGAGCAAGGAGCGCGTAATCAGCGGAGCCCTGGCGATGCTTAGTCCCGAAGTACTGCACCACACGCGTCCAATAGATGTCGGCTGCCAGGCCGGTGTAGCCCAGGCTCAGACGCTTGAGAACGCTGGCGGAAGGAAGATAGAGTACGTCCGCGGCCGTATGGTTGGCGCGCAAATGGTCCATGCGGGTGAGTAGAAAGGCGGATAAACCCAGGCACAGCACCAGGGCGATACTGAACAGGACCGTAACTCTGGTGCGATACATCATCGGTTCCGCAACTATGAATCCGGAAGCGCTTTGGACCTTTATTTCAGATTCTTCCTTTCAAATACGAGCGTGGCGCCGGCAATGGCGGCGACGGCATATAAGAGTGCGTAAAGCGTGTTATAGAAAATCAGATTGCCCGCTACCGGCTCGCTGTGCGCTACCGATGGTATGACATTGAGCGCGGAAAAATTAGGAACCAAGTACGCCAGCGCGGTTGCCACTCTGCCTGCCGCACCCTGGGCCATGGCGGCAAAGGCGCGAAGATCTTCCGAAAAACTGCCAATAACAAATAAAGCAAACGTGAATACAGCTGAAAGCAATGGCGATGAAAACGACGAAAACAGCAGCGCGATGGCGGTGACGATCAGAAACTGCAAAATGATGAAGTACAGGGCGACCAGCAAGTAAAGGTCGGCATGCTCAAAGTGGCGCGCCACATAAAACAGCGTGGCAAAGAACCCGAGCGACATGCAGAGGGCATTCACCAACAGGGTTCCCGCCAGCCCAAGAAACTTTCCCAGAATGAACTCCCAGCGACGCACCGGGCGGGCTAACAGGGTGTATAGCGTTCGTTTGTCGATTTCTTTGGAGACTAATCCGATTCCGATAAAGATGGCGATGACAACTCCAAAAAGCGAGACCGCGGTGAGCCCGAGATTCACGAGAACGATTCTCTCAATTCCCATGGAGATCTGGCCGAACAGGACAGCCGACCCCACCAGCAGCAGCGCGAAGGCAATCAGGTTGTAGAGAACGCGGTCGCGAACCGCTTCGCGGAAGGTGTTATAAGCAATCGCAGCCACGCGCGTGCTCATATTGGCTACCCCCGTCCCATAGGGCTGCCCACGGAGTCGTGGCTGTCGATATTGGAGGAGAGCCGCTCCAGGAAATAGTCTTCCAGGGAGGCGCGAACGGGAGTAACGGAAATCAGGCGGGCGCGGTTTCGGCGCAAGACGTCGATTGCTGCATCCAGTTGATTCGCTCTCATTACAGCGCGACTCACCTCTCCGCTGCTTCGGCAGTCGCAGCCCATGCTTTCGATGGCGGGTATGGCGGCAATCCCCTGCCAGATCAATTCGATTTTTTCGGTTACCCGCGCAGTAAGGTCAGCTACTACTCCGACTCCGCGAACCTCCCCTTTGCTTAGAACCGCCACGCGATCGCACAAGGCTTCGGCATCCGCCAGGATATGAGTGGAGAAAAATACCGTTTTTCCCTCGTCCTTCAAATTCTGGATCAGATCGCGCACCTCGCGCCGACCTACCGGGTCCAATCCCGACATGGGTTCGTCAAGAAACACCAGCTTGGGATTGTGAATGATTGCCTGCGCAATACCTACCCGCTGCAGCATGCCTTTAGAAAATTTCCGCAACTGCAGCTTGCCGGTATCGCGCAGGCCAACGCGATCGAGTATCGACTGTACCCGTATTCGCCGCTCCCGCGCCGGCACTCCGGAGACCTGCGCGAAATAGTCCAGCAGCTCCGCGGCAGTTAGATAGTCGTAGAAGTAAGGCTGTTCCGGCAGGAAACCGATTTGCGCCTTCACCCTCGGATCAAGGTAATGCTGGCCAAGAATCCGGGCGGAGCCGCCGGTTGGAAATACCAGTCCCATCAGCAGCTTGAGGGTGGTGGTTTTTCCGGCCCCATTAGGGCCCAAGTATCCGAACACTTCGCGCTCGGGAACCTCAAGCGTCAGCGGGTGAAGCGCGCGCTTTGGCTTCTTCCGCCAGAAACCCACCTTGTAGCTTTTCTCAAGACCAAAAATCTCGATCGCAGCCGGCATATGTGAGTTAAAAAGTTCTCCCTATTATAAGCAATTCATAAAGTAATTCAGCGGGTGTATCTCTGCCGGGAACCGCCATTATTACGGGTTGGGAAGATTGGCTTTCTTGGAACCAGCATAACCAAGGCTAGCGCTTGCCGGAGCAGTAACGGCCGACGAAAATGAGAGTGGCATGTCTTCAATAGCTCCTGCGCATGCGGAAGCGCTCACCGGCGCCTGGGGGAACAAGCTGAGGTCAGAGCTTGGCGTGACCGTGTGGATGGCTGTGGCCGCCTTTACGGCTCGAGCGGGGGCGATGATTCTTTTCCGCACCTACGAGTTCGGCCGTCTTCCCGCCAGCTACCCTGCCAGCGCAACTTTTCCTTTCGGGATGGAAACAGGGAGCATTGCTGCGTCCATTGCCACCGGTCACGGCTTCTCCTCTCCCTTCGGCGGCCAGACTGGACCCACGACTTGGATCGGTCCCGTCTATCCATATCTGCTGGCGGCCATCTTCAAGGTTTTCGGCCTGTTCACAACGGGGGCAGCGATTGCGGCGCTCTCCATGAACATCGTTTTCGCGGCCCTGACTTGCATTCCGTTATTTCTGCTGGCGGAGCGAACCTTTGGCCGGCGCAACGCGCTATGGACAGGATGGATCTGGGCGCTATGCCCTATCTTTTTCCGCTGGCCGATTACCTGGGTCTGGGAAGTGAGTCTTTCGGCGCTGTTGAGCACCATCCTCTTGCTCCTTTGCGTCCTTTGGGCAGAGTCGCGGCGTGCCAGTCGCGATGCCAGCATTTTTGGAGCAATAGCCGGAATCTCCATTCTGGTAAATCCAGCTCTGTTGATCGTCACAGGTTTATGCGCGCTCTGGGCTTCCTGGCAGCGGCACCGCGAAAAGCTTGCCGTGGGCAAACCCATTTTGCTTATGGCAGTAGTATGCGGTGCCGTGCTGCTGCCTTGGCTGATCCGGAACTGGATGGTTTTCGGAAAGCCTGTATTTGTACGCGGCAATTTCTGGGTGGAGTTCTCTCTGGGAAATTACTCTGCAAGCAATGGAATGGGTTGGCAAGGGAAACATCCCACCGTAAATGTTGCTGAGTACAACTCCTATAAACAAATGGGAGAGCAGGCATACATCGCCACCAAAGAAATTGCGTCGAAAGAGTTCTTGCGGGACCATCCCGGCGAGTTCATCACCCTCACTTTAAGGCGAATCCTCGTCTTTTGGGATGGTGAAGCATTTCTGTATCAGCCACAGGATGCACTGATCCCACTGGAGGCGCGTCTGTTCCCCTGGTTTTCCGCCTTTTCCATTTTGGGGTTAGGGCTGGCTGCCCGCTGCGGCAAGCGTCCATCGCTCTTGTTCTTTGCAGTAGCCGTTTTCTATCCCGCGGCGTATTACATTACGTTTTCGCAGCCTCGATATCGTCATGCCATGGAACCGATGCTTTTGATCGCGATCGTTTACTTATTTCGGGAAGTCCAGCGTGTCCTTCCCGGCAAGCCTCGCCGGCAGCCTGCGAACCCTTAATAACCGCGACAAAAAGAAAAGGAGCAGCAGTTTTAGCTGCTGCTCCTGGCTGGTACCCTCCCCCAGGTACTTCGCCAAACTCGAGTTACTGCAAGGGTGACGAGCTAGCGTCAGCGGCGGCCGCGGAATCGTAGCGGATGACGCCAGACTGATCGGTAAAGAAGTAACGCTGACCGGTGGTGCCAGGAGTCGAAGGACCGCTGGTGACCGAATAACCGGTAATGGGCGCAGAGCCGGTGGTCGCAACGGTGAAGCTATAGCCACTCTTGGCGCCGCCGGCGAGCACGGAGTCAATCAAGCCTGCGCCGGTGGAGGTGCCACCGCTGCCGCCGAGGGAAGCCAGGTCTGCGAAGCCCACATCCGGGTAGGTAGATGCATAAGTAACTTCGGCTGTGTTGATGGTGCGCAGCGAGCCAACCGCGGAAGCTTCATTAGCGGCCATACGCGAGCGCAGCAGGTTCGGAATAGCAATGGCTGCAATGATCAGGATGATGGCCACCACGATCAGCAGTTCGATAAGTGAAAAACCTTTTTGTTTACGCATTCTCAATTTGCCTCTTCAGATTTTTTTTCAGATGTCTTGTGGGACTCGCCTGAGATAAGTGCAACCACGGGGCCAATTCTTGTGGTCGGTGTACCAAAGAAACATGAGAGAGTTGCCCGTCCTTATTCCTAAGAGACTTAGGATCCGGCAAATCTGCCGGTCAATGCCCACTTGCACGCCGCTAAGCCTAGAGTCCGGTTGGAACTGACGAATATTGGCGTTTTGAGCCGACAAAATTTGTTATTCATGCAATGTTTGCCACGTTCTTCGGAGGACCTGGGGGCGGGGTTCAGGACCCGAAATGAATCTGGGGGGAGGAGTACTCGCCGAAAAACAAAAAAGAGCAGCGGAAAGTCCGCTGCTCCTTTTGTGGCCCTCTGAAGAGGCTGGCCGAAAAAACTACTGCAAGGGTGACGAGCTAGCGTCAGCGGCGGCCGCGGAATCGTAGCGGATGACGCCAGACTGATCGGTAAAGAAGTAACGCTGACCGGTGGTGCCAGGAGTCGAAGGACCGCTGGTGACCGAATAACCGGTAATGGGCGCAGAGCCGGTGGTCGCAACGGTGAAGCTATAGCCACTCTTGGCGCCGCCGGCGAGCACGGAGTCAATCAAGCCTGCGCCGGTGGAGGTGCCACCGCTGCCGCCGAGGGAAGCCAGGTCTGCGAAGCCCACATCCGGGTAGGTAGATGCATAAGTAACTTCGGCTGTGTTGATGGTGCGCAGCGAGCCAACCGCGGAAGCTTCATTAGCGGCCATACGCGAGCGCAGCAGGTTCGGGATAGCAATGGCTGCAATGATCAGGATGATGGCCACCACGATCAGCAACTCAATCAGCGAAAAACCTTTTTGTTTACGCATTCAAACCTCTCTGGAATTTGCGGCTACAACAGCGAATCGCACTCAAGTAATGCACGTTTCCGGCCAGCTTGGGTTTCAATCGTTGCGCGGAAAGATTCCGGGCAGTAGTGGCATGAAATTCAGATACTTAGAGACAATCCTTGAAATTAGAAGTCAAGTCTGTCCTGGCCCTCTGGCTAGCATTTTCAGGCCGAATGTCCCTTTATGTTAGGAAGATTGACAATTTGTGTCAACAATGTGCGGATAGATTCGCCGGGACTTTGGTGAGAGGTAAGGAAAAAGCCGAGGAGTGGAATTGCAGCCAGCTCTTCAGCAGGCGAGTTGGTCGCGCGAAATTTTCAGGCCGTTCAGGTTCCCCAGAACGGTAACGGCCAGAGAATCCTGGCGGAAGAATTCGTTGGAGATTTCCATTAAGTCTTCGCGGGTCACAGCTTCAATGCGCTCGATGATCTCATTGAGTCCCACGAAATGATCGAAGTACATCTCCTGGCGCGCCAGATTCGACATGCGGGAAGCTGACGACTCTAGGCTTAACATCAGGCTACCTTTAAGTTGATCCTTGGCCCGGCGAAGCTCTTCATCTGGTATGGGAGTCGCTTTGAGCTTGCCAAACTCTGCCACGATCGATTGCACTACTTTTGGGGCAGACTCGCGGGAAGTGCCGGCATAGACCGAAAGACATCCGGTATCCCGATAGGGATTCAACTCGCTATAGATTGCATATGCCAGTCCCTGGCGCTCGCGGATATTCTGAAAGAGCCGTGAACTCATGCCACCACCCAGGACAGTGCTGAGGATGTAGGAGCTGAACCGCCGCTCATGGGAGATATGGTGGGAGGGGACTCCCACGCAAATCTGTACCTGCTCGAGCGCTTTCTTATTACGCATGACGATGCGGGGATGGGGTGTAGGCGGGCTCTGGTGAAATCCATTCTTGCCCATTTCCAGCGCAGCAAAGCGGCTGGACACCAATTCCACGAACCGGTCATGATTCAGGTTGCCGGCGGCGGAGATAATCATGTTGTTAGGAATAAAAAAGCGCGACCAGTACTTCTGCAAAATTTCCTGCTCGAAGCGCCGCACCGTTTCTTTGGTTCCCAGGATTGGCTTGCCGAGGGGATGATCCTTCCAGAAATTCTGAACAAAAATTTCATGGACGAGATAGTCGGGATTGTCCTCATCCATTTTGATCTCTTCCAGAATCACGCCGCGTTCGCGGCCAATATCATTGGCGTCAAAGATCGGGTTCAGGACAAGATCACTCAGAATATCGAGGGACAGCGGAACATGCTCATCTAAAACCTTGATGTCGAAGGAAATGCACTCTTTGGCCGTGAAAGCATCCATGTTGCCGCCGATGGAGTCAACCTGGCGGGCAATCTGCTCCGCCGTACGGGTCCGCGTTCCCTTGAAAACCATGTGCTCAACGAAATGGGAAATGCCGTTGAACTCAGGCTCTTCATGTCTGGAGCCGGTTTTTATCCAAACTCCAATCGATACTGACCGGATGTGGGGCATTTCCTCGGTCAGGACGATAAGACCGTTCGGCAATACCTCACGCCGCACATTGCGCAACTCTTCCATGGTGTGTTTTCTGTCCCGAAGCTGGCCTGGGTGCCCAGCCAGCACTTACAATTGTTACATACGCAACGGTGTTTCAACTTTGATAAAGTATTGGCCTTTAATATCAATAAGTTGCGAGTAAAAACCCAGGCGCGCGAGAGGCCAGGACCAATACTTAGGATGCATGAACCAACCAGGACAAAAAGCTCTTTTGGGCCTCAATGTGGCGGAACTGGGCGACATTATGCAAGCCCAAGGACAGCCTTCTTACCGGGCGCGGCAGCTCTTCGAGGCGATTTACCGGCAAAGGATATCTTCTCTGGAGGGGGTGACCACTCTTCCGGCAGACCTGCGTGTTGCGCTTAGGGAGAACGGCTTTTCCATTGCGCCTCCTGCGCTCGATCGAAAATTCATCTCGGTTGATGGCACGATACGCTACCTGATGCGCTTCGCCGACCATGAGTCCGTGGAGACTGTGTGGATGCCAGAGGGCGATGACGGCGAAGCTGGCGATGGCAGCGAAGCAGGGGAACTGCTCACGGCGGGCGATGATTCCGCGAGAGATTCGGAGGCCAGTCAGAGAGAGGGCTTGCGGGGCAACTGCCGTCGCGCCACCATTTGCGTCTCCAGCCAAGCCGGATGCGCCGTCAATTGTCAGTTCTGCTTAACCGCGCAGCTCGGATTACAGCGAAACCTGAGTGCGGGTGAGATTGTAGGACAGGTTCTGGCAGTGCTGAACGATCAAGCGGTATCGCCGCCCCTGGATCGAATCAACTTGGTTTTCATGGGCCAGGGGGAGCCGTTTCACAATTACGAAAACTTCATGGCCGCAGTGAAATTGCTGGTCGAGGGGACGGGAATTCCAGCTTCGCGTATGACCGTCTCGACCGCCGGAATCGTCCCCCGCATCTACGATTTTGGCCGGGAAACCATTCGACCGAAGCTGGCCATCTCGCTCAATGCTCCTAACGATGCCTTGCGCTCCCAATTGATGCCTTTGAACCGCAAGTGGAAGCTTGCCGAGTTGATGCAAGCGGCGCGAGAGTTTCCGTTGCGTCCGCGCGAGCGCCTTACCTTCGAATACGTGCTCCTGGCCGGAGTCAACGATTCTGTTGAACATGCAGAACAAGCCGCCGAACTCCTGAAGGGCATGCGAGCTAAAGTGAACGTCATCGCATTCAACTCCGGGCCGGGAGTCGGTTTTGCAACCCCCGAGCAGGAGAGGGTTGTGCGCTTCCAACAGGTATTAGGAGAGTGGGGAATCCCGGTATTCCTTCGCCGTCCGCGCGGGCGGGATATCTTCGCAGCTTGCGGACAGCTCAAGCGCACTATGGACGGCTCCGTTATCTAGCAGGAAACGGGCATCTAGCAGGAACCGGCAGCAAGGTACCGGCCAACACCCCTACCGTTCTCAACATCCCGTGTATGGGGGTGTTTTCTTGGGCCATCGGGAACCGGTACGACCACTGCTCTTGTTTTGTCTGATCTTGCTAGCAACTCTGGGCGCTTGCGCTGCTGTTTTTTGGTTTTCCAGTGATGGCTTTAAGCGCGGCCGCTCGCTTGAAGCGGCTGGAAAATTACCGGAAGCACTCCAGGTTTACCAGAACATCCTTCCCCAAACCAAGAGCAGCGGGCGCCGATCCGAGGTGCTATTTCGAATGGGAGAATGCCTCTATCGCATGAAGAGGCCGGCGGAGGCATTCGATGCGTTCGAGCATGCAGTGGACCTGGACAGCGCGAACCTGGGTGCGCAGCTCCGGCTGGGCGAGTTGTATCTGGGAGCGGGCGCGGTGGGCCTGGCGCAACAGAAGGCCGAGGCGGTGCTCAGTCATGCAGGTGGCAGTGTAGAAGCGATGTCTCTGCTGGGGGCGGCCGCGGCCGCCTCGGGTCACGCCGAGGTCGCTCGTCAGGCATATGAGAGCGTGCTTGCTCGTGAGCCGAAAAATGTTGCTGTCGCGGTTGCCTATGCCGATCTGCTGAATCGCCACGACGATGCCGAGGCAGCACGCGGTCTGCTGGAGAGAACAGCCGCCGTGCAACCTGGAAGCTCACTGGTATGGTTAGCTCTGGCAGCCCTTCAGGAGGAGACAGCAAACAACCAGGAGGCGGAACGCTGCTACAAGAAGGCAGTGGAAGCCGAGGATACGCCCGAAACCAATCTGCGTCTGGCGGAGTTTCTGCAGCGCCAGGCGCGAATTCCGGAAGCCGAGCAGATTCTCACGCGAGTGGATGCCAAGAGGCCGCTGGCTCCGCCATCGTTGGCCGATTTCGAGCTGCAATCCGGTCGTGTTAGTACCGCTCTGCATGGATATCTGACCGCCCTCAGCGCAATGCCTGCGGCAAAAAGCAAAAATGCCGATCACGTCAATAGCAGCGTGCTGGCGGCACGAGTTGTGGAAGCCAGCTTGAAAGTGGCGGAGAGCGCCCAGGGCAAAGAGAGATATGCTGCCATCGCAAACGCTCGCGCTCATCTGCAACAGTACAGGCCGCAACTTGATGGGGGTACTGCGGCCATTCTGGAAGCCGAGGCCGCGCTCGTCGAGGCGGACCTCCCAGCTGCCTTTGGCTATGCGTCCCGAGGCTTGGAGATCGCGCGAGATTCAGCGGCCGCCCACTACGTTCTGGGAGAGGTAAAGTACCGGATGGGCGACCGGACTGGCGCTCGAAGCGAATGGCAGTTGGCCTTGAAAGGAGACAGCAACTTCAGTCCTGCCAAGCTGGCCATGGCTTCCTATCTTCTGGACTCCGGAGATGCCAGCGGCTCTTCTGATTACGCTCTGGACGTGGTTCGCCAGGAGCCCGGAAACGCCGATGCACTGATGCTGTTGGCCCGGGTAATGTCCGCCCAGGGCAGGTTTGGCCTAACCTCGTTGTTGGCCCAAAGAGCGGAGGCGCTCGACGGAAATTCTACAGGCCCACAACTGCTGTTGGGAGAAGCAGCGCTCAAGCAAGGCCAGTTGGGAGTTGCCCTCATTCATTTTCAGCAAGCCCTGCTGCGGGATTCCTACTCGCAGCAGGCAATTGATGGTCTCACCAAAGTCTACAGCTCCGGGCAGATCACACGTTCCATGCTGGCCAATATGGAAAAGATCGCTGCATCCAGTCCGCCCTCGCCGGCACTCTTTGAAATTGCCGGACGGCTCAATCAACTGCACGGCTGGGACGCTGACGCTCGCCGATGTTTACAACGATCTTTGGAGATTGATCCCGCCCGCAAAACCGCGGCTGCCACGCTGGCGCGGAGTCTGGCGAGCAAGGGGGAATACTCTCAGGCGGCAGACTCGGGCGCACGCAGTGGAGGAAACTCAGGCGCGCTGCTGTCTGCCGTGCGCGCGGAAGAGAGTAATGACATCACGGCGGCAATCGAGCAGTACAGGCGGGCGATTCGGGAAGGAGAGAACACCGGCATCGCAGCCAACAATCTGGCATGGATTTTTGCCCAGCAGGGAACCAGTCTCGATGAAGCCCTCTCCCTGGCACAGTCTGCCCGTATTCGATCGCCCAAAAACCCGGCAGTGCTGGACACAATGGGATTGGTTCACCTGCGACGCCGGGAATACTCGAAGGCTATAGACATTCTGGAAACGGCGCAGGTATTGGCAACGCCAGGTTCTCAACGTGCAGGGGAGAGGAAGGCCTTGCGCTCGCCGTCGTCGAACATGGTCTTGCAGGAAATCCGGCAGCACCTCAGGGAGGCTTACCTGCGGGCGGGCCGTCCGCAAAAAGCTTCGCAACTTGCTCGCAAGCACGTTCCGGAATCGCCTGTGCGTTGGATTAATCGCTAAGTTCATCCGCGAACAACCCAATAAGGTCAACTTCGAATTAATGGTTTCTGGATTTCCGCCATGCAGCGTATGCCGGATGGCGCGGAAACCATCTCCGGATGGATAGCCCAAACCATCGCGTTAAGGCCTCCAATCAGCGTGGGTGCGGGAGTGTTCAAAAGCTCATCGGAGATGCAGAAAACTTTTCCGGATTGTGCCGCCGAAGTTTGAGACCATTCGCGCTCCCGGATAATCTTTTCCAGCGGCACACGGCTGCCCGCGCCGCACCAGGCAGTAACTATGATTTCAGGATTTGCCGCACGGACCTGTTCAGAGGTGGTTTGCTTTCCGGGTTCGCCCAGGAAATTGCCTCCGGCAGCTTCTACAAGTTCCTTGACCCAGGATTGCGAGTGAATGATCGGCTTGCCCCATTCTTCACAGAATACCCGCGGCCGATTTTTTAGATCGGTCGTGCGGCTTCGGACAGCTTCTATTTGACTCCGCATCTCGGATACTACCTGGGCTCCGCGTTCATGCGCTCCGACGACACCCGCTATCGCCATGATGTCACCATAGATATCTTCCAGCGTCTTGGGAGCAAAACCAAGGAAGCGAACCCCTGATTTCAGAATCTCTATCACCGCTTTTTCCTGGTAGGGGACTGAAGCGATCACAAGATCGGGCCGAGCGACAAGGATTTGTTCAGCCTGCGCCGTCCAGGAATCGGCAACGATAATCCGGCTGCCATCACCGGCGGCGGGGCAGACCTCCGCGCAGTAACGGGTGCAGGCGACCACGCGAGAGAGTTCGCCTACAGCGTCCAGGATTACTGTGGCGCTGGGCTGGAGGGAAACAATCCGCTGAACCGTAAAGTCCGGCATCTCTTCTAATGTCCTGCGAAATAGCGCTGAAAAACCCCGAAGCCCAAAGTGTTAAATGCCGATTCATAAACTCTATCCCGGGAACCACCATGGCAGAATGGAAATCTCTCTGGGTCTCACGGTTGGCAGCGCGATATCATAACTTGGATGCTTTACAAAAAGGTGAACTTGCCGGATGGGCCGGAAGGAACTGCTGCCCGGCAGGTCCGGTTTTGCTTGCTCAGGACGGCGCCCTATTTCGGATACCATTGCGACCGCTGCGGCAGCATTATCGGTCCGGTCCCTCATGACATTTCCGATCGCGAGTTGTTTGAGTGGCTCTCTTCGCACTTACGGGATCGCGAATGCCGCGTCCGCGATTTTTCCGAGTCATCCGTTGGTTAGCAAATACTTTCTAGTTCGATCGAAGGCGGTGTAGTTGTCCGGCGAGTGCTCGCCATTCCAGCCTCCACGCAATAGAATCGGTAGCACGGCTCCGCCGACCCTGATCATGCCCAAAAAGACTTCGGCTCCAACCAGCCTTGTAACAGCGACCTCGAACGGCGCTGTCCAGGATGAGCTTAAATTCCAGAAGCGCAAGCCCACAAAAAATGTCTGCTTTGGTTGTGGCAAGGACAATCCTTATGGCCTGGGACTTAAATTTCGCTATGACGAAAAAAACCGGCGCTTCCAATCCCGCTTCCGGCTGGCAGTTCGCTTCACCGGGCCACCGGGGCACGCGCATGGAGGAATTATTGCTGCCATTTTGGACGAGGCCATGTCAAAGCTCAACAAGGTGCGGCAAGTTCTGGCGCTGACGGCGAAAATGGACGTACGCTATCTGCGGCCGGTTCCGCTGGGGAAGCCGCTTATGGCGGAGTCGCATGAGATCCGGGTGCGGGGCCGGAAGCATACCTATGCGGCCGAAATCCGCACCCCCGAAGGCCGTGTCCTAGCCAGCAGTCGTGGAATATTCATTGCGGTAGATCCGGACCGACTTTTTAATAAGACTTCAGGCAAAAGCCGATAATCCTGGGTATTGATTGAGGCAAAAATAATGGCTCGGACCTATAGGCCTGGTGACAGGGTATTTGCATTCACCGATACTCCGGACCTGGTGCTCTCTTTAGTCTGTACCGCGGCTCAACAGTGGGGAGTAACAGTATTCGACTTTGCTGAGAAGAAGGCAGCCATCACCGAGCATTCGGAACCCTCCCTGGAGCAGGCCAAGCGCTTCGTAGCTACCTTCGTTTTGGACCGCTACAAACTGGACGTAAGTGAGGTCGCCTGGAGGGAAGTCCTGGTGATTCGGCCTTCCGGCCCTTCAGGCTGAGTTTGCGTATGTCGTTGGCCCCTACTAGGGGTGATTTAGGCAATGGCGGACAGCTTTAGTGTACTGGCGCTTCGTTCTGCTGACCGCGTACGGGTCTCTTCATAAGGAAAGGCAGCGGGGATAAACAAAGCAGAATCACTGCGGCAACCTGAATTACCTCAGAATAAGATTTCACTGCCGCTTGCTGAAAGACGATGTGTTGCGCGGTGAGATAGGCCCGGTGCGCTGCTTGCGAGGCACTCATCCCTGCATTTACGAACGTGTGGGTAAGGCCCTCGATGAAGTTGCGGAAGATGGGATTGGACGCGGCTGTGTGCTCGCTCAACTCGCTGACATGAACCTGGCTTCGACGCGCCAGAAATGTAGTGAGCATCGAAATCCCGATGCTGCCGCCAACGTTGCGCATGAGATTGATCATTCCCGAGATCTGATTGTTCTTCTCGCGCGGGATGCCCACGTAGGCCAGAGTATTGTTGGGAACGAACACAAAAGCCAGCCCGAGAACCTGATAGACGCGGTACAGCATTGCGGTCTGGAAATCGATGCCCAGGTAGAGGCCGCTCATGTGGAAGAGCGACATTGAGGTCACGAGAAAACCACCCGCCATCATGGCGCGGGGATCGACGCGTGACACCAGGAAGCCGGAGAGCGGCATCATGGCCATCATGACCAGCCCGCCAGGGGATAGGGCTTTGCCCGCCAACTCTGCGGTGTAACCAAGTTGCGTCTGCAAAAACTGCGGGATAAGCACCGTAGTTCCGAACAACACCATTCCCAAAAGAAACATGAACGAGGCAGCGGTAGCGAAGTTGCGCTGCTTGAACAGGCGTACATCCACAATCGGATTCTTCTGCTGCCACTCCCAGAATACGAAAATAAGGAGACAAGTAATGGCTACAACGGTAAAAGCAGTGATGTAAGTCGAAGCAAACCAGTCCGCCTGCTGGCCCTTGTCGAGCACCACCTGCAGGCATCCGATTCCCAGGGTGATCAGCCCAAGACCCATATAGTCGATGGAGGCGAGCTTCTTGCGCTCTTCCTTCAGATACGGCGGATCGTCGACGAGGTGATTAGTAAGCAGCAGAGACAGAATTCCAATTGGTACGTTAATGAAAAAGATCCAGCGCCAGGCGAAGTTGTCGGTAATCCAGCCCCCAAGGGTGGGACCGATTGCGGGCGCCACCACCACCGCCATGCCATACAGTGCAAATGCCATGCCTCGCCGCTCAGGTGGAAAGGTATCGGCCAGAATCGACTGCTCGCTGGGAGCGAGTCCGCCTCCACCGAAGCCTTGCAAAACCCGACAGAAAATCAGTATGGGAAGGGTGGGTGCAAGTCCGCAAAAGAAAGAGCTAGCGGTGAAAAGCGCCACGCAAAGCATGTAAAAGCGTTTGCGGCCGATCATAGTTGCGACCCAGGCGCTTATCGGCAGCACGACTGCATTGGATACCAGGTAGCTGGTCAGCACCCAGGTAGCTTCTTCCTGGGTGGCAGAGAGGCTGCCTCCAATATGCGGCAAGGCGACGTTTGCAATGGAGGTGTCGAGCACCTCCATGAATGTAGCCATCGTCACCGTGAGCGCAATGGCCCAGGGATTATGCCGTGGAGGTATATAGCCGTAACTCAATTTATTGGACCTTGACCTTGACGACGACGGACATTCCTGGCCGTAACCGGCGATCGGCATTTACGCCCTTTTCAAAGTCAACGCGCACCGGAATGCGCTGCACCACCTTGACGTAATTACCGGTGGCATTTTCCGGAGGCAGGAGGCTGAAGCGGGCGCCGGTGGCAGCCCCAATGCTATCCACGTGCCCCTTCACTGTATTGTCGTAGGCATCGATGTGAATTTCTGCCTGCTGATTGGGGTGCATGTGCTGGAGCTGAGTTTCTTTGAAGTTGGCGGTCACCCACAGCTCGCTCACGGGGACCACGGCCAGCAGCGCCTGTCCGATCGCAAGATTTTGTCCCACCTGGACGGATCTGCTTCCAACGATTCCATCGACGGGCGCCACGACCTTGGAGTATGACAAATTGAGCTCCGCCTGATCCATCTGGGCTTTCGCGCGTTGCATTTGCGCGCTGGCGGATTGCGCCTTCTCACGCGTGGCGGCAACCTGCTTGGGAGACACGCGCGCATTCTGCAGCCCTGCCTGTGCTTGCGCGAGCCGGGCCTCCGCCTGGCGTACTTGTTGTACAGCACTCCGTTGGGCGGCCTCCGCCGCAGCCACCATGCCAGAGGCGGCTTCGGCGGCGGCAACAGCGTGATCGTACTGCTGCTGAGAAATTTCTTTTTTCGCCACCAGCTGCGCGTAGCGCTCAACATCGGCGTTAGCCGATCGCGCGTTTGCCTGGGCCCCCTTCAGCCGGGCGGTAATCTCATCGACATTCTTCTGGGCCGCGGTGATTCCGGCTTCTGCGTTCAAAACATCCGACTGCCCATTGTTGATGTCGGTTTGGGATTGCGACGCGGTGATAGTGACGTTCAGGCCGGCAGCTCGGGCGTTGGCGACGGCTTCCTGATAATCTGCTCTGGCCTTCTCCAGCGCGATCTCGTAGTCTCGCGGATCAATCTCAACCAGCACGGCGCCGGCCTTCACGAAATCACCATCATCTGCATTTACCTTCAACACGCTTCCGGAAAACGGGAGCTGACCGAATAGATGTGGCCATCGATCTGGGCATCGTCGGTGCTTTCCCATCCCCGAGTGAACACCCAGAACAGAACAGCGGCTACTACCAGTACAAGGAAAAGAACCGGCAGAAACTTGCGGAATGCAGACCCCTTCCGCAAAACGCCGGGGCGTCTGGCTCCGTTGCCCCCCGTATTGGCGGGGGCATTCGGGTCGCTCAACTCTTGCCTGTCTTCCATCTCGGTTTCCTGCAGCGAACTCATAATTTCTCCGGTGTTGCGTCTGGTGCGGTCTAGGGGTTAGATGGCATTGGGGTAGCAGGGGCACTCGGGGCGGAACCCAGGTAATCGGTGATCACCCGAGCAGCGATCCCCATGGAGCGCGCCAACTGCAGTTTTGCGATATTGTGGGCATAAAGGCTGGCGACATACTGGTCATTAGCGCTGGCCAGAGACTCCTGCGCCTGTACCACCTCAATGGAATTGGCTACCCCGGCGGAAAATCTATCCTGGGCCTGGCTCAGGGTTTGTGCCGCGAACTCCATGGTTTGCCGTGCCACGCCTACTCGTTCCCGCGCTGCTTGCAAATCGAGCATCGCATCCTCGATTTCACGCTGGATGTCCCCTCGCATGCTGTCAGCGCTGGCACGCCTCTGTGCCACCACAGCTTCCGCTTCCTGTACGTCCGACCTAATCTTGCCGCCTCCGTAAATCGGGATTCGTAGCTGTCCGGCTGCCGTCCAGCTGGGCGCCAGACTTGCTGGATTGAACCCGATCACGCCATAGTCAGCGAGAAAAGACAGAGACGGCAGGTGTTGCTGCCGGGCAGCGGAATAGCCGAGCTCCGCAGCTCGAAGCTGCGCCTGCGCTGCCAGATAGTCGGAGCGGTGCTGCAGGGCCTGCCCGAGGGCATCTGTGGTGCTCAGTTCCGCCAATTCCTTGTAGGGGACACGGTCGGTTAATTCGAACTTCTGCCCAACCGGCAAACCAATCGTGCGTTGCAGCTCAATCTGCTGCTTGCGGAGCTGATTGCGAGCCTCAATTACCGATAATTGCCGAGCTTGCAACTCCAACTGCTGACGTAAAGTATCGATATTCGGCGTAACGCCCGCCTGCTCCTGATCAACCGCGAGCTGATAAAGCGCCTGTGCGGTAGTCAACTGCGCCTCCGCCGCGGTCAGCCTGGATTCATTGGCAACCGCTATCAGGTAATTTCCCGTGACCACCAGCACCACCAATTCCCTGGCATTGTCATAACTGAATTGTGCAGCCTTCTGGTCCTGTCCCGCAGCCTTGACCCTGGTGATGGCGCGCAGATCGAAAATAGGGGTCGAGAGGGTCGCACGCGCGTCGGTGGTACTGAAAGGACCAATAGAACTAGGGAATCCGGGAAAGTTAAAACCGAAGGCGACCAGGTTCACCTTCTGCACCTGCTCGCGCAAAGTGGCATTCAGTTGAGGCAGCAAATCAGAGACCCGGCGCAGCCGTGCCGCCGCCGCCACCCTGCGCTCCTGGCCAGCGAGGTACAAGCCCAAGTTGTACTGCAGGCCACGTTGGATAGCATCCGCCAGGGAAAGCCGAAGCACTTCGGAAGAAGGCTGTTGCTGCGGTGAAACCGAGCCGTTAAAGGGACTGGCTGTCTGGTTCTGAATCACCAGTTGATCCACCGGCTGAGAGAGCGATGGCAGCGGCGTAGCCGGCGGAGAGAGCTGTTGACCGGAAATGCCGCCTGGCCAAAGGATGAATAGCAGAACGATACCCAGGGTGCGCTGGAGAAGAGTGGGCTGGCGATGCTGATTGATTGTCATTCTATCTTTCCGCGGTAACGCACTCGCAAAAAATAATAACATACGTACATGAATGTATGTAAAATAGCTCGAACATGTTGGGGGCGCGGTCAAGCAACGCCCATCTTAAGTAATCATGGCAAAACAGCTGGCGCGAACTCAAAAAGAGCGATCGGAGGAAACCCGCGGCAAACTGCTGGAAGCGGCCCGCAAGGTCTTTGTGAAATCTGGTTTCGAAGCCGCCAGCATCGACGATATTGCCACGAAGGCGGGCTATACCCGGGGCGCCTTTTACTTCAATTTCAAAAGCAAGGACGAGTTGTTTATAGCTGTTCTGGAGCAGGAGATAAACCATGCGCACCGCGCCATCCGCGAACTGGGCCATAGGCATCAGGACGCCGGCGAACGGCTGCTGGCGCTGAATGAACTCTATACCCGTCTCGGCTCCGATCTGCACTTTGTCATGCTAGTGCTCGAATTCAAGCTGTATGCCATACGCCATCCGCGCAGCCATGCCAGAATGGCCGAGGCCTTCGCCCGCTTGAGGAAATCTCGCGAGAATCTTCTAGGCCGGACGCTGAACGAGTTAGGATTATCCGTGCCGCTGCGTTCGGACCTGATTGAGATGGGATTCTGGGCCCTTTGTTCCGGGTTGGCGCTAGAGACTCTCTTTTCCAGCGCTCTCTCCGTCGTGGACGTCAGGTCCATCCTCACCGCATTTTCTGAAAGAGTGCTGGGCGTGGAATCGACTGTCCGGAAGAACGGGAATGGAAAACGGAAATTGAGGGAGACGACGAAGAAGTCAATGGCAGAGCCAATCAGGGTGTGACGGGCGATTGCTTGAGCGGCGCGGTACATGCCGCTTCAAGTCCATCCTGATACCCCAGTCCTGGGATGCTTCCGCAAAATTTCGCCAGCCATACATTCCCAGGAATGCCGCGCCGAATGCCTGAGACGCGGTCCGGGGGTTCTGCATCCTTTTTATGGCGCTGCGGCAGCGACCTGATCGCGCGTGAACGAGCGACCGCGCTGTTCCTTTCCCACGGCCAGTACCACTATCAACAAAAGGATGGTTGCAATTTCGAATGCTGCCAGTGCCCACTGGTATCCAAAGGCATCGCGCAAAGCATATTCAATGGTATTGGTGGGCGCTGCGAAGAGGATGCCCATCTGGTACGAAAGTCCAGGGATCAGGCCGCGAGCCGAGTCAGGGGAAAGTTCATTGAGGTGAGCGGGAATCACGCCCCAGGCTCCCTGCACCCCAACCTGCATCAGGAAAGCGCCAATTGCCAGAACAGCTACGCTGCCGCCAAATGACCAGAAGGGAATTACCAGCAGAGCGAGGCCCAGAGCCACCATCATGGCCCGTCGTCTTCCGATGCCCTCGGATAGATGACCGATTGAAATTCCTCCGATGACAGCGCCGACGTTGTAGAGCATGGCAATGTAGGAAACCGTGCTGGAGGAGATTCCGTGGTGGGTCTTCAGGAAGTCGGGATAGAGGTCCTGCGTGCCATGCGAAAGAAACATCATGAGCGTCATCAGCACGATCAAGTAAGCAAAGCGATTCCGAAACTGGCCTACCGTCTTTAGAATCGCGCGGACACTCGGGGCACGATGCTGCTTCCAGGCTTCCGACTCCGGAACTTTTGTGCGGATATAAAGCGCCAGCAAAGCCGGAATGCCGCCCACAAAGAACATCACCCGCCAACCATAGGCGGGAAGTACCAAGCGGGCCGCAATGGCCGCCAGCAAGTATCCAATGGAGTATCCGCTCTGTAAAACTCCAGAAAGAATGCCGCGCCACCGGGGCGGAGCATTTTCTAATGCCAGCGATGCCCCTACCCCCCATTCTCCTCCCATGCCAATGCCGAACAGAGTGCGGAGAATGAGGAACACGGTGTAATTGGGCGCTAAACCGCAGAGCACCTCCAGCACGGAGAAGTAAATGACGTTGGCCATCAGCGGAATGCGACGTCCATAGCGATCGGCAAGCATTCCGAACAGCAGCGCACCGACGGGACGGGTAGCCAGCGTAGCCGTCAGTGTCCAAACGATCGCGCTCTTGTTTACGTGGAAGTCGGCCGCCAGTATATCCACCAGGAACACGACCACAAAAAAATCAAAGGCGTCTAAAGTCCAGCCGAGAAAACCGGCTGCAACGGCGTGCCGCTGACCACTGCGGGTACTTTGACTCATTAACTGCATCCCCTGCGTAGAAGTTGCGCAATCATTGATTGCTGCTTGCAGTGCAGCCCGAGGTGTTAATTCGAAGCGGACTTATCTGACCACGAACCAAGGGGAATGCGCAACCCACCAGGGTAGAAAGCGGAGCATAGGAAAGATGAGAGCGGCGAATGGCAGCCGGGTCACGCCCGGAAGTTTAGAGCGCGGCGGCAACAGCCATGTGGCTGCGGTACCACGCTATAGTGCGCTCAAGACCCTGATGGAAGTTCACCAAAGGCTGGTATCCGAGATGCTTTTTGGCTAGTGCGATATCGGCCAGCGAGTGCTTGATATCGCCAGTACGTTCTGGAGCATAAACAGCGGCACGGTCATAGCCCGTCAACTGCTGCAACGCTGTATAGGTCTCGTTCAACGTTATACGCTGGCCGGTTGCGCAATTGAAGGCTCTTCCCGCGACCTCGGAGGCAGGAGCCGTGCAGGCCAGCAGGTTCGCCGAAACCACGTTGTCGATGAAAGTAAAGTCGCGACTCTGCTCCCCATCCCCCAGGATGGTGGGTTGTTCCCGCCGTAACATGCGGGTAATAAAAATAGCCAGAACCCCCGAGTACATGGAGCCAGGATCCTGGAAAGGCCCGAACACGTTGAAATAGCGAAGGGAAACCGTCTCCAGTCCGTAAGTGCGATAGAACGCGCCCATGTAATATTCGCCCGCCAGTTTGGCGACGGCGTAAGGCGAGATCGGATTCGGCGCCATGCCTTCATGTTTGGGCAGGGTCGGCGTGTCTCCATATAAAGATGAGGACGAGGCGTATACCACGCGCTTCACACCGGCATCGCGCGCTGCCACCAGCACGTTCAGCGTGCCATCGACATTGGCCACGTTGCAGCCGATGGGATCTGCCACGGAGCGGGGAACCGAGGCAATGGCGGCTTCATGAAACAGGAAGTCCACGCCGCGACAGGCTTCCGACATGGCCTTGGCATCGTTAATGTCCGCTTCACGGAAATCAATCTGGTCACGGATGTCGTCCAGGTTTTCCGGCTTGCCGGTGCTGAAGTTATCCACGCCGCGAACCCGTTCTCCGCGTGCCAGAAGCGCTCGCGCCAAAGACGAGCCGATGAAACCGGCGATTCCCGTGATGAGATATTGAGCCATAGTCTCGTTAAAGGTTCTCTTAGATCGATGGAACGCTTTGCCTCAACAACTTGGTAGAAGCCCGCTAACAGCGAACAATGTTCGGCGCAGTCATTCCACTGGTTGCGTTGCGCGTGTCAACCACCAACTTCGCTTCTTTTACAATCCGGCCGTAGTCGTAATCGGAGTGGTTGGTCACGATCAAAACACAATCGTATTGGCCAAGATTTTCCAAAGGCGCGCACTTCAATTGCAAGTCGTAGTGCCTGCCCTTACCTACAAATGGGAAGTACGGGTCGTTGTAGCTGACGACAGCTCCACTCGTCTTGAGCAGTTCGATAATCGTGAGGGCCGGGGACTCGCGAAGATCGTCGATGTCCTTTTTATAAGCAACCCCGAGCACCAGCACATTGGAGCCGTTCAGCGATTTCTTGTGGGTATTCAGCGCCTCCGCCACCGACTGGACGACCTGGTACGGCATTTGTGTATTGATATCGCCGGCCAGTTCGATAAATCGGGTCTGGAAGTCAAACTCTTTTGCCTTCCAGGAAAGGTAATATGGATCTACCGGGATGCAGTGGCCACCCAGGCCGGGGCCGGGGTAAAACGCCTGAAAGCCGAAGGGCTTGGTCTTGGCCGCTTCAATCACCTCCCAGATATTGATACCCATGCGCAAGCAAAGCAGCTTGAGTTCATTGACCAGAGCGATATTTACGCAGCGGTAAATATTTTCCAGCAGCTTGGTCATCTCAGCTGCGGCGGGGCTGGAAACTCTGACTGTACGGCGGAAAATAGTGCCATAGACAGCGCAAGCAAGCTCGGTGGCGGTTGTCTCTAAGCCCCCGATTACCTTCGGAATATCGCACCGAGCGACATCGGTGTTTCCCGGGTCTTCACGCTCGGGAGAGAAGGCAACATAAAATACGTTTCCGCCCTTACCATCTCGAGCCGCCTTCAATCCTGACCGGTTGCCCTTTTCCAGAATCGGAACCATGACTTCTTCCGTGGTGCCGGGATAGGTCGTGCTCTCCAGGATGACCAGCTGTCCCGCGCGTAAATATGGCGCGATCGCCTCGGCGGTCTTGGTGATGTAGCTAAGGTCGGGCTGGCGGTACTCGTCGAGCGGAGTAGGGACGCAGATGATGACTGCATCCATATCGGCCACACGGGTGAAATCGGTAGTGGGCGTGAAGCCCGCGACCTGAGCCTGGCGGATCTCCTGAGGCTCAATGCGGACGATGTAACTACCGCCGTTCGACAGCGTGTCGACCTTTTTGCGATCGATATCGAAGCCTGTGATGGCGAATCTTTCACTGCTGAACAGCAAGGCCAATGGCAAGCCAACATAGCCCAGGCCGATGATCCCGATGTTTGCAGTACGCGCCTCGACCCCGGCCATGAACTGCTCCGGAGCTAATACGGAAGGTTTGGCAACAGTAGACATGAGAAGAGAATTTCAGTTCCTTTGAACTTGGCGCTCAGTATAACCAAGCTGGCCAAAGTTGAATTCGTCACTAAGGTAACCAAAAGGGCTAAGACCGTAGCCGAATCGCCAACGCTATTGCAGCGTGTTGGTCGGGGACCGCTGCAAATCATATTGCCGGATCTTGTACAACAGCGCCTTGTAACTAATCTGAAGCAGGACGGCCGCTTTTTTGCGATTCCAGTTGGTCTGCTCCAACGCTTTGGCAATGGCCTCCATTTCGGCTTCGTCCTTGAGACCGCGGACCAGGCCCTTGAGGCCGATGTTCTCTCCCTTATCCGGTCCGCCCGCGCCATTCGCGCGATCTTCCCTCGACGAGTTCAGGTCAGCGATTGCCAGGTCTTCATCAGCCAGGATGAGATAACGCTTGAGAAAGTTTCCCAGCTCGCGCAGGTTCCCCGGCCAGTTGTGATGCTCGCACGCCGCTATTAATTTGGGGCTCAACGGCAGCGAGGGGCGCGCGTAACGCTCTGCCACTTGGGTCATAAAATGTTTCAGCAGCAGAGGAATCTCCTCTTTCCGTTCTCTCAGCGGAGGCAGGGTTATAGAGAATCCATTCAGCCGGTAGTAAAGATCCTCGCGCAACTTGCGGCCGGCAATGGCCTCTTCGATATTGATATTCGTAGCGGCAAGCACCCGGACATCAGCCTTCATTACCGTCCGGCTGCCGAGCCGGGAAAAGGTTCCGTCCTGAAGGACGTGCAGAAGCTTCGCCTGCAGCTGAGGCGGCATCTCGCCAATTTCGTCCAGCAGAATGGTGCCCTTGTTACACATTTCGAACTTTCCGGGCTTGGCATGGACAGCGCCGGTGAACGCCCCCGGTTCGTAGCCAAACAGTTCGCTTTCCAAAAGATCTGCGGGTACGGCCGCGCAGTTGACCTTCAGGAACGTGCGATGCGCCCGTGGCGAATATTTGTGGATTAACCGTGCGATAACCTCCTTGCCGGTGCCACTCTCTCCCAATATAAGAACAGGTATGTCGACGTTGGCCACCAGCTTCGATTGCGAACGGATCTTTCGCATGGCGGTACTCGCCGAAACAAAAAAAACATCGTCGCCCAGATCTTCAACTTCTCCCTGAGCAAGCAGAGGATGGTCGGTCGAGGGTCCGAGGCATTGCTCAATAACGGCCTCGAGATCGGCCTTTTGAAAAGGCTTGGTGAGATAGTCCTGCGCCCCCAAACGAATAGCCTGGACTACCTTGCGGGTGTCGCTCAGGCAGGAAAGCATGACCACTTTGATATGGGGGTGGAGTTTCCTGATTTGTTCCAGGGTCTGCAGGCCGTCGATGCCGGGCATCAGCAAATCCAGCAGAATCAAATCCGGTAGTGGCGGCTGCTGCAAGAGGAGCACGGCTTCCTCGCCGCTGGTGGCAGTCATTACGCGGAACGATTCCACCTCAAGCAGGGTTTTCAGATAGCCCAGCATGCTGGGTTCATCATCGACTACGAGAATTCTTGCCGTCTTACTCATCTTCTCCCAAGGCCTAATGTACTAAGCTTGCGATCTCAATTGCCGCAACGGAAGCAGAAAGGAAAACTTACATCCACTTCCAGGATCGCTCTCCACCCAGATCTTGCCTCCGTGGGCCTGTACCAGCCGGCGGGCGATTCCAAGACCTAATCCCATCCCCGTTTCCTGAGCGTGCTCTCCGGGCACCTGAAAGAAATCGTTAAAGATGTCCTGATGGTATTCGGGAATAATCCCGGGACCGGTATCGGCCACGGTGATTTTGACCGCATTAGGGCCGCTATGCCGCTGGCGGCGCTTGTCCTGGGTATAAGCGCCGGGGTCGTCGCTTACGCGCCGCTCCCAAACCTGCGTTTCCGCATTCAGCCAAACCGTTCCTCCGACAGGAGTGAACTTCAGGGCATTCTCCAGAAGATTGGAAACCACTCGCTGCATCCGGTCATAATCGAAGACGAAGGGCTGAATGTTATCCGAAGCCAGGCAGTAGAAAGCCACGCCCTTAGCCTGAAATCTCTGCAGCCAGAACCCGCAGATCTCAAGAATGCAGGCATGCAGGTTTCTGGGTTCGTTCATGCGAAGTTTCAACGTCCCAGTCTCCAGCGCGCTAAAAGAGAGAAAATCGGCAATCAAGCGCTGCAGCCGGGAGCTGCTGGACTGCATGTCATGCAAAGCGCGCTGCTGCCGGTCATTGAGATCTCCCAATTTTCCGCTCATCAGCAGTTCAATGTAGCCGGAAACCACAGAGAGGGGAGTCCTCAAGTCGTGGGCCGCAGTGGCAAGCGCCTGGGAACATCGCTGATATTGCTCCTGCAGAAGGCGATGAGCCCTCATCAAGGCGTCAGGATCGAGATCGTTTGCTGGGGAATAAACCATCGCCACATCGGAAACCGCTCCGGAAATTTCAGTGGCGCGGGTATCTTCCGAATAATCGGACATAACTCCGCCTCATTGCGACGTTGTGGGGGAGGATTGGCCAGCAAGTATCAAAAAGTCAGAGGGCTGAACTAGCCCGATGATGCTAGCCAAAGCACTTACAGAGTGTCAACGTAATTCTGGCAAAACTGCAAGTTGTTTCCCTTTTTAGCGCAAAAGATTGCTTCCTTGTCGGTGCCGAGCGCCAAACGCAGAATCAATCTCATACTTAAGAGATGGCCATGTAAACAAAACTTAGCCCATTACTTAAGGTACTCGGACTTGTTGCTCTCTCCTCTTTTGGAAGGATGGCCCATGGTGTGCCTCCAACTTCTCGGTACTGCCATGGCTAAAACCGCAGCGGAGCGGCGGATACATCCTCGCCTCCCACTATCCATCCCCGTATTTGTGCGCGGAACTGACGATCAGGGGCGCGACTTCCTAGAATTCGCCACGGCCCTGAATATTAGTGCCGGAGGAATTCTTCTAGCCACTCGCCGCTCGCTTCCGAAATCGGCCACGCTCGCGCTGGAAATCCCGGTTGCCCCGCTGCCGCACAACGCCGTCTTCTCCCATTCCATTCGCACTTTGAAAGCCCGGCTGGTTCGCCTGACTCACGGTGAAAAGTGCAACTTGCTCGGATTAAAATTCAGCCGGCCCATTGTTGCACCACCAAAGTTGAACAGCAAAGGGAAGTCTCCTTCCACCAGGTGAATAAGATTTGCCTCAGCTTAACCGGCTTTTTACCCTATGCAAAGTTACCTCGGGCACCTGAAGGTGCGTATTTTCGATGCAAATCATTGAAAGATACGAGCTATGATGCTACCGGCTGCTTACCTGCATTCAGGTTTTTGCGGAGTGCAACCTTTGGCGCTAAAGATGCACTGGAATTGACCAGGTCTACCGTACCGAGAGGGAACTGACTTTGGGTTTGCCATCCATTCCACCGAACAGAGCTTCCGACTCCGGGTTACCGCCGGATTCTGTCATCTTTGGCACATCTCACCATATGCAGATTGTCCGGGAGAGGCTGGAGAAAATTGCGGTCGCCAATGTCCCGGTACTCATCGAAGGCGAGAGCGGCACAGGCAAGGACATCATCGCCCGCCTTATCCATGGGCTGTCGCCTTGGCGTGATGGTCCGTATGTAAAGATTAATTGTCCCGCCATTCCCGAAAGCCTGCTGGAGAGCGAGCTGTTTGGCCACGAGAAGGGCGCCTTTACTGGCGCTAACGAGTCCCGGCCCGGACGGGTTGAGATGGCCAGCCGCGGCACATTGTTTCTGGATGAGATTTCTGAACTGGAAGCGGGACTCCAGTCCAAGCTTTTGCAATTGCTGCAAGACGGGCAGTTCTGCCGCATTGGCGCCAACGAGGACAAAAAGATGGAGGCCCGCGTAGTCTGCGCCACCAACCGTGTTCTTGAACGGGAGATCGAGCGTGGAGGCTTTCGCCAGGACCTTTACTACAGAATTAATGTTCTAAAAATTTCGATGCCGCCACTGCGCGAGCGCTCCGCCGATGTGCCGATTCTGGTAAGTCATTTTTTCGCTTTCTACAACGAGAAATACAATTGCCGCGCGCGTCCGCTTTCAGCCCGGGCACTCTCGCAGATGCAGGCTTATCACTGGCCTGGCAACATCAGGCAGCTGGAAAACCTGATGAAGCGCTACGTCATTGTAGGTTCGGAAGAGGTGATAACCAGCGAGCTGACCACGCGCGAGGAACGGAGTTTCTTTGACGCCGACATCCAGCTTGACGGACCCATATTTCTGAAGCGAATTACGCGCCAGGCGGTGCGGGAGCTCGAAGCAAAAATTATTCTGAAAGTCCTAGAAGCGAACCACTGGAACCGTAAACAAGCAGCACGCGCCCTGCGCATCAGCTATCGCGCCTTGCTTTACAAGATGCAAAACACCGGCTTGACGGATCCCGGACGCAAGCCGGCGGATATTAGCGCGTCGCTAACGGCCGACTAGGAACTTGCCGCGCTCTTGCTACCGTCACGGATTTTGACGAGAGGAAGCCGGACCTATAGAAATGCCAACCGTGAGCGAAATGCCGGCATACAACAAAGCGCTGGAATCCAGCGAAGTGCCGGATGCTCTCAGCGTGGACGTTGAAGACTATTTCCATGTGGAAGCGTTCGCCGATCGCATCAGGCCTGAAACCTGGGATCAGTATCCCTCAAGAGTTTGCAATAACACGCGCCGCGTACTGGAACTTTTCGATAAGGCCGGGGTGCGGGGGACGTTCTTTATCCTGGGCTGGGTGGCCGAGCGCTTTCCGCAATTAGTGCGCGAGATTCAGGCAGCGGGACACGAATTAGGCTGCCACAGCTACCTTCATCAATGCATTTGGCGGCTGTCGCCGGAGCAATTTCGTAGCGATACTCGGAGAGCCCTGGATTGCATTCAAGATGCCTCGGGAGAGCGTGTGCTTGGTTATCGGGCGCCCACATTCTCGATTGTGGACCGCACCAGCTGGGCCCTGCAGATCCTGGCGCAAGAGGGGTTCCAGTACGACTCCAGTGTTTTTCCTGTGCGCCACGATGTGTACGGCATGCCTGCCGCCCCACGGCGCGCTTTCTCTTGGGATCTGGGCGCCGGAAGTTCTCTGCATGAGCTGCCCATGAGTACGGTTCGCTTTTTGGGTGGCAATCTTCCCGTCGGTGGCGGTGGCTACTTGCGGTTGCTGCCGATGGCCTACAGCCGGCTCGGCCAATGGGTGCTTCGCCGTGAACGAATGCCGTTGCAGCTCTACCTGCATCCCTGGGAGATCGATCCCGGGCAGCCCCGGCTGCCTGGCCGATGGAAGTCGATGGTCCGGCATTACCGCAACCTGAGCTCCATGGAAGGAAGGATCGTGAAGCTCCTTAAAGCTGGACGCTTCAAACCGTTGAGCGAAGTCCTCCAAGCCTGCCGTGCGGAGAGGATGTTGCCTTCATTTTCCGTTCCCTCTGCCTCAGCATTGCTCACTCCCGCGCTGACGGCCCAGTAATTACCCAGTCACTGGATTCATTTCAACAGAAGCTTCGGAAGGGATCGCGAGCACTAACCTAAAACGGGGACGCCTGGAACTTGGCCAAAAATAGCACAGGCGCGCGGTGGAACCGCGCGCCTGAAGGTGTTCAACCTCGGAGTTAGGTTGGGTACTGAGTTATGCTTGTCCCCGGCGACGCCGAGCCCACGACCGGGCGCCTAGTATGCCGCTTCCCAACAATGTCAAGGTAGCCGGTTCGGGAACTGGAGGCGCTGCAGGCGTACCCGATCCTCCCAGTGAGCCACCATTGATGGACGGGCTGCATGTGGGGCAATCAACCGATTGATACTTCACATAGAAGTTGTCAAAGTTCAGGGAGCTGACGTTCCCAGCAAAATATAGGGTGACATCAACTGTTCCGGTATTGCCCTTGGTAACCCCGGCGCTGCCGCTGCCCGCGCAATTCACGCCGCTAAGGCAGAACTCCACCGTGCCGATACCATATGGAAAATTACCGCTGGTCTTCACCTCATCGAAAATTCCGGTTACCGAGTTTTCGTACGGACTGGGCGGACTGGCGAGAAGAGTCGGAGTGGTGTTGAATCCCAGGATGGCAACCCGGCTGGCCGTAATTGGCGAGCTTGAGTTATTCAGGATGGAAATCGAGAATTTCAGCTCGGTAATGTTTTTAGCTGAAATATAGGTGAAGTCGAAGCCGGAATAGTTGGCTTGAGCGGTCAAACCATTGACCGTTGCGCCTCCAATACTCTCGAACCCGTTGTAGTTGACTTGAAAGGATCCGCCTTCAGTTACGGCGACGGAATCGGCTCTCAGCGCGGGAGCCAGAATCAGACACAGAACCGTGAGTACCCACAGATGCATTCTTCCCAAAGCGTCCTCCGAAAGTTGAATTACGCTTGGGATAATGCAAACAACTGGCCGAAGTTTGTCATTCCAACTTATTGATTTATATGGCTGTTACCTAGGTAATACGCAATTTGTTGCACAATCGGGAGCAGCGATTTAGCCCATTGTGGGCTTTTGCCGGTCGTGATGGTCGAATGCAAACAAGCGTCTAGCTCCCAAGCGAACGCAACACCTCGCGGATCTGCTCCGCCTTTGCATACTTGGGATCGAGCTGCAATGCCTTTTGCAGGTGCGTTTTCGCGCGGCCAGGATCGTTCTTTTTCTCGTACGCCATCCCCAGATGGTACTGGTAGGTTGCATTCTGCGGGGCTTTGCGAACCGCCTCTTCGAGGAGGTCGACCGCGAGACCATAAATAGCTTTGTTGTAATACGCCCAACCGAGGGTATCCGCGGAATTGGCAAGATCTGGCATCCCCTGCCGCGCCACCTGCGCCAGCGACAATGCAACGTCAAGATTTTTGGACTGGTTCAGCATTAAATATGCAAGGTTGTTCGCGGCAGGCGCATAGTTGGGCTGGATCGCCAGAACCTTTTGATAGAGCTGTTCGGCTTTAGCAGTATTGCCACGCCCTTCCTCAAGCGATGCCACCAGGAATTGGAAGCGGACGTCATTGGGGTCATCTGCAATTCTGCGCTGATAATTGGCGATTGCCTGATCGACATTGCCGAGGCGCAATTGCAACTGTCCCAGCAGCAGAATGGCATTGACATTGGCCTTATCCAGATCGACGGCTCTTTGTAACGCCTGCTCTGCGCCCTGCAAGTCATTGGAGGCCGTTAGCGCCACTCCTTTCAGGAATTGAAAGCTGCTACTATCCGGCTTCTTTTCCAGCTGGGCATTCACCCGTGCCACCGCCTTGGCCTCCTGCTTGTTCTGCAGATCGACTCGCATGGCACCTTCGAGAGCTTCAGCCGATCCGGGATCTCGTTGGAGGGCCTGTTCGAAAGCGGCCTGAGCCTCGGAACCGCGATTCTGCAGCAGTCTCAGAACTCCCATGCGTATATATCCGGCAGAGCTGGCAGGCTCCAGTTCTAATGCCTTCTTGATATCCGCTTCGGCCGGGGCAAATTCCTTTCGCGCCAGCTCCGCCGAGCTGCGGATCAAGTAACCTTGCGACAGGTTGGGCTGAATGCGGACGATTTCGTTTCCGATCGTCTGCAACTCGTTGTTGTCACCCTTCCGGGCGACCAGCGATGCCAGCGCGAGTTTGGCATCCAACGCCGCCGGCTGAAGCTTGATGGCATTTCGGATTTCGCTCTCGGCCCGGTCCAATTTGCCCTGCTGCATCAGCGCCAGGCCAAACTGGTAATGTCCGGCGGCGCTATCGGGCGCCAGCTTGAGCGCACCTTCCACGGTCGCGGCCGCCTCGGGGTTGCCTTTTCGATTCTGGATGTTCGCTTTGAGGATGAGCGCATCCGTGTCCTTGGCATTCGTCTTCAGAGACTCTTCAACGACTTTTGAAGCATCGTCCAGACGATTGCTCAAGATCAGCAAGCCGGCATAGTTGTGCGCGAGCTGCTTGTTTTCCGGATGCTGCTGGTGCAGCGTGGCATATTCCTCTAAGGCTTTGGAAGACTCACCCACAGCAACATAGTATTCAGCCAGCAGCATGTATCCATCGGGCAAGCTGGAAAGGTCTGTCTTGGCCTGCTTTACAACTTGCTCGGCTTCGTCCTTCCGCTGCCGCATGACCAGGAAGCGGGCTAGTGCGACCCGCGGCAGGGGATTGTCATGTTCCACCTGGATGGCACGTCGCAATTCCTGCTCGGCGTCCGCCCAGCGCTGCTGACGCTGATAGAGATTGGCCAGAGTCATATGAGGAGAGGCTTTGCTGGGTGCAAGATCGATCGCCTTCTTGAGACTCGATTCAGCCTCGGCAAACTCCTGGCCATTGCCCTGTATGAGGGCGAGATTCTGATAAAACTCCCATCGCTTGGGGTCGAGTTCGATTGCCTTCAGCATTTCAGCCTTGGCGTCTGCCGGCTTCTGCTGCGCGGCAGCGATATTGGCGGCCAACGCGTGGCCATCGGCTTTATCCGGCTGTTTGGAGAGCACAATATCGACGTGCTTCTGCGCCTCGTCAAACTTGCGCGCAGCCAGCAGCATGTTACCCAGATCGAGTTGAGCCTGAAGATGCTCGGGCTGGAGCTCGACGGTGCGCTGGAGCTCGGAGTAAGCGCGCTGCACATCCGCCATGCGGATATAGGTTTCGGCGAGCTTATAGTGCGCTTCTACGTAGGAGTTGTCGATTTGAACCGCGTTGGCAAACTGGATTGCCGCCTCGCGGTATTGAGCCTTGTCAAAGTATTGAACGCCGCTGTCCAGGTACTTCTTTTTTTTGACATTGGGATCGCGAGAGCAACCCATGGCCAAAATCATGAGAAACAGAGCTACCGGCAAGCAGAAACGGTGAAACCACTTCATTCTTCCCCCAAAGCACGCACCACAAAGCAAGCAACAGGAATTGTTACAAAAGTTGCAGGGTTTGGGGAGTGCAATTATTGCGGAGTTGCCCGCAAGAGTACATGTCCGGGGGGGAAAGGCCCGCAAAAAGGAAAAACCCCCTTGGGCTGGTTCGCCCGAGGGGGTTCCCTAGTGGAGCTAGGAGCAGGACGGTCGAAATTAGGCCTTCCTGTTTTTGCGCAACTTGCGTGTGACGAGAACCAGTCCGCTGCCGATTAATGCCAGGCTCGCTGGTTCAGGAACGGCGCTGGTGCCCGGACCGTTGGTATCAGCAAGCTCACCGCTGCCGTCTGGCGGAATGCCCTGAATTTTAACTGCGGCGTAATAAGGTCCCTTGCCGCTTGGGCCAGGGGTACTTACGGCATTGAACAGGTTCTCGTTGAACAGGCTCGATTGCGAGCCACTGTAGCTCAAGGTGTACTGCACGATGTCGGAGCCGCCAAAGCCGTGATTGCTGCCTGCCCAATCGAATACGATATCGAATTTGCCAATCGAAGTCGGGTTGAAACTTGAATCAGTTGCTTTCGTAATAGTGTCGGCACAACTTCCAGTTCCAGCAACGCAGCCCCCGATCGTCAAATTCGCAAAATCCGTGAAGGAGGGATTGACGTTGAAGCCGATACCCGAAATAAATTCTGAGGCGCTGGTGAGATGGCTTTCAAGGCTGAGCGTAATTGTTCCACTGACGTTCTGGTGGAAGACAGCGCTCACTGTCCCGAGCGGTAAATCCCCATTGATAAAGCTGTTTAAGTCAAAGACTGAGTCGGCTGCAGCAATGCCACTCAACGCTCCCATGGTTAACATTGTCAATACAGACTTAATTGCGAACCTTCTAAGGCGTAACATCAGTATCTCCTCAACTCTTCTGGTTGAAACTTCGCTCTTCCCATGAGTTCCATGGGAGAAAACCATCGGGAGTTACTGAAGTGTAGGCACGTTGAGGGCCAGAGAAGAAAAGTCTGTGGAAAACAAACTATCTGCTTTCAGTTACTTTTGGACATGTCTCTGGTTACCGATGGTAACTGTGCAATTGTTTGCATGCGGAGTGGAGGGTAATTTCCTCAGTAGCTCGTTGCTGGGGATTAAGGCATTGTGCTTAAAGTTCTTACAGAACTATTGCGGCACAACCTGCGCCAAAGCCGGCACCAGTTTTTGTGCAAACTGCGCGGCGCGCTCCTGCGCGACATCGACTTTCTCGTCACGCTCCAGAGGGGTAACGATGCGGATCAGACTGCCATCGCTCCGGTTCATGGCGATAGCATCGCGGACGAGGTAATACTTGGCCCAGTATTCACTGGCCACAGAACGGCCATGTGCCTGATACCAATACATCACTAATTGCCGGGATTCGCCTTTAGCCACAATGTAGCGGTTAGCCTCAAGCAGGCGGCCTGCAACCGGTATTGTTATACGTTTGTTTTCGATGGGGGCCCAACCCGCGCCAGGAAGGCAATTTTTGGGAGAGTGAATGGTTACGCCCACGCGCTGGCTGGGGAAGTAAGCGACGAATACATCGATTGGGGCAATTTCACCCGGGCTGCGGTAGATGCGCTGCAGGAAGTCCCCTTTGCCGAGAACCTGGCGGGTATCGTCGGGGATCGGTACTTCCATGCCGCCCCAAGTCGCCAGCGCGGTGGGGAGGTGATCCAAGCCCTCGTACGCGACCGTGGTCTCCGGCCGCCGTCGCGCCTGTAAAAACCCCGCTGTGACAGCTAGGAGAAGTATCACCACCGCGAAACGGGAATTCGATCTTAGCTCGCCCATTGCACCCTCCTCCCGGCCGCATCGGCTACGGTGCGCAGCAGGCCGTGAGCCCCCAGCAGCAGTGCCATGGCGATCATGAACACAACCCAACCGGAAAAAGTGTGAAAAAATCCCAGCGCCTTATCCGGATCCCAATACTGGACCATGATGCCCGTACCCATGATCCTGGCTGCGTTGGCGGATACCGCGAGCGGAATTGAAGCAGCAGCCAGGGCTACTCGGATCGTATTCCGGCTTTCGGCCAGGTAGCCGTAGATAATCGAAACCACTCCCAAGGAGATTAAAGAGCGGATGCCGCTGCATGCGTCCGCCACTTCCAGAGGCATGGCCGGCAGCTTGAGAACATTTCCCTCCAGCAAAACCGGAACTCCCACGAAAGTAAGCGACTCCTTGGCGAGCTGCGACGCCAGGATCTGGAGCGAAAATGTTATTTGATTAAAGATAATCGCGGGCGGGGGAATCATGAAGAACAGGAAAATCCAGGGAAAGGCAACGGCGCGAAAGAACTGCCAGCCAAAGAAGTACACCACAAGTCCCCCAAGCGCGAGGACCAGCGAGCAGCGGGAAAGAAAAAGCTCCGCGCCCAGGACACCGATGACTAACGTCCCCAGTGCAGCGCTGATGATAAGCAATCCGACCCAGGACGGACGTGCGGGCATGGCTGCCAGCTTGTGCCGTTGCTGCCAGATCAAATACCCGGCAAACAGGGGCACGATGAATCCGTGGGAAGCGTCGGGATCAAACCACCAATCGTGCACCAGCTTGGCGACTACGTCGTAATAACAAAAAGACAGGAACAGGGCGATCAGTGCAGGCTTCCACCAGAGGCGGTGCCAGGCTCGAGTTGCACTGGCAGGCGCGGCAGATCGCGGGCTTTCAAGCGCGGTACTCATCCAAGTCAAGTGTCACTCAAGCTAACGCGAAGCCTTCAACAATCGCAATTGTATTTCTTCAAACCAAAACACTAAAGTTATCTGCCCAAGACTGACCATCCGAATTATCCTCTGAATGGCTCCGAACCGACAAGAATAGCGAACTAATTGGGTTATTTGGCCGCATGGACAGTACAGTGGAACTTTTTTACCACTGTTGGAGAATGGCGGCCCGGCGGAGGGCGATTTTGCGGAACACAATGAAAATAATGAAAATAAGGTGATTTATCCCGCAAATTGTGCTTGAATTTCGGTTTGGTGAAGACGATTCCTTTGCGGTAATAGAGAAAACATTTCGTCTTGTTTTCTGATTTTCATCCTCCCTCGGCTTGTGGAAATTACCCATGTGCTTCGAATGAGGCCAGTTAATTTCCCTGAATTTTTCAACAAAATGGCAACCATCGTGCATTCCTATTCCGTTATAAGCGCAACCGTTGCTCAAGAAGCAGGCGATGCTATCTGAATTCGCGGAACCGCTAACCAAGGTACTTCGCGGGGTTGATCCGCGCGACGATGAGGAGTTTGTTCCCAGCATCAGCGCCGCCATGCAGCCTCTGGAGCGGGTGGTGGCCGACATCGCTCCGACCGATATTCCGGTCTTACTGATGGGCGAAGCCGGCACTGGAAAGGGAACGCTGGCCGCGCGCATTCACCGGCTTTCGGCCCGGCAGGCGCACGGGCTGACAACCATATCTCCCCGCCAGCTGGGATCTGTTTGGAATTGGCGGGGACCGGGCCACCCGGCGCGGACTTTCGAGTGGATGGCTCCGTTATCGGCGCAGGGCACCGTCTACATTGACGAAGTTACCGAGCTGGAGCCGGAGGCCCAGACGCACCTTCTGGAAATGATGTCAGCGCAGCGAAAGTCGCCCCCGGCGCGGCTCATTTGTTCCAGCCGGATCAATCTCGAAGACGAAGTTCGTCTGGGCCGCTTCCGGGAGGATCTTTACTACAGGATTAGCGGCGTGTGCCTGCGGCTTCCTCCTCTGCGCCACCGCCAGGAGGATATTCCCGCGTTGGCGGAATTTTTCCTCGCTCGATACTCGGCGGTTTTTGGAAAGACCGCAATTCGGCTCGGTTCGGAGACGCTGAACTCGCTGGCGCAGTACGCCTGGCCTGGTAACTTGCGTGAATTGGAGAACGTATTGAAATCCGCTGCGGCTGTCCGGGATAGCGACCTGGCGATTGCCGCCCTGGGAATCAAGCCTGTGTTGCCAGGCATAGCGCCAAAGATTGCGCGCTCGATGTCCTTGAAGCAGGCGGCGCGGGCAGCTTCCCTGCATGCGGAACGGGAATTAATCCTGGAGGTTTTGTCGCGCACACGGTGGAATCGTAAGCGCGCCGCGCAGGAGCTGAAGATCAGCTATAAAGCACTTCTGTACAAGCTCAAACAGACGGGTATCGACAACCGCGAGCTCGTCCAGGTTCTTGGAGGTACGAATTCGTGAAGCTTCGGGCGATAAGTTGCACACTCTCGTTGGCGCTATTGCTGTCGATTACAGCTATGGCTCAGAAGAGCTCTCCGGACGCAAAACAAAAGGAGAGCAATACGGCGGCGCGTGGTGGCCGCGTCGACAATCTTCCACAGCAGGCGCCGGTACCGGCTACATCGGATCCGGACTACGTGATCGGCCCTGAGGACACTCTCAACATCAGTGTTTGGAAGGAGCCGGAGGTATCAGCCGCAGTGCCAGTTCGGCCTGATGGCAAGATCTCTTTGCCGCTGGTTAATGACATACAGGCCGCAGGCCTGACCCCCATGCAATTGGGGAAGGAAATCAGCGCCAAGCTGGAAAAATTTATCACTCAGCCTCAAGTCACGGTGGTGGTGACCGGGGTGAACAGCAGAAGAATTTATCTAGTAGGACAGGTCGGACGCCCCGGCTCCTTTGCTCTGCTTCCGGACATGACAGTGCTGCAGGCACTTTCGGCTGCCGGCGGGCTCGGGGAATTCGCCAACAGCAAGAAGGTTTACATACTGCGGAACGTGGGCGGGAAGCCAACCAGGATTCCGTTCAATTACAAGGACGTATTGCAAGGCCTGTCCCCTGAGCAGAACATAGAGCTCAAGCCCGGCGACACCATTGTTGTGCCGTAAAGCTGTGTTGTGAATATGGGCATGAAATCAAGAACGACAGTTGATATGGCCGCCCTTCTTCTGATCGCAGGGGGATCACTGGGATGGGCGCAAAGGGTTCCTCCACCGGCCGCGACCACTGGGCCCATTCCCTCCATTGGCGCGCAAGAAACCAGCGATGGCGGGCAGAAAGATCAGACAGGCAAGGAAGAAGTGGAAGCAGAAGTTGCCGCCCCCGAGCCGCCGGTTTCGGGCGCGAGGTTCCCTAGTTTAGGCGGGAGGCCGCAACTACTCACGTATGGAATTCGAGTGATGCAACTGGCGGACACCAATCCTGACCAAATCAGCCGGGGAACCAATCTTACGTCGGCGACCCTGTTTTCCGGCACGACTTCGCTCGATCGACGCTGGGGCAGAAGTAGTTTGAACTTCAATTACAACGCCAATGAGTCGGTCTTTACCGGAGGCGTTGGCGGTACGCAATTTGGCTCTACCCACCAGGTCGGCATGAGTTCTGCGTTTGTAATGCGGCGCTGGTCCATGGTCGTTAGCGAGGCGCTCTCGTACGCGCCTCAGTCCAGCTTCGGTTTGGGTCCGTACGGCGGCTTGGGTGGTGGCGGCCAGTTGGGTTTTGGCTCAGGCTTGAGTAGCGACTATTTGTCCAATGAGTCGATCCTGACCGGTTCCAGTCGCCTCAGCAGCAGCACGGTGCTGGAGGTCCAACGCCGCTTAAGTGCCCGCAGTTCCCTGAGCGCAAGCGTTGGATATAGCACCTTGCGATTCTTTGATTCGGCCCTGTTCAACAGCAGCCAGTACAATTTTTCCGGGGGGTTCACGCGCCGGCTGACGGTGCGCGACAGTATTTCGGTGAACTATCTGCATTTTTGGGGCAGGTCGCCCGTGGGACCAGATTTGCATAGCCACGCGGCGGTAGCGGGATACACGCGGCAACTAGCCGGCCGACTGGCCTTGCAGGTTTCCGGCGGACCACAAATTCAGGCTGCGCAGCAGGGGCTTCCAAACTCGGTCAGTTGGACCATGCAGAACGCGCTTCTCTACAGGTGGAAGCGTAATGAACTGAGCGCGAGCTATGGCGTGGGTATTGCGGGCGGCGCTGGCATCTACCGCGCGTCCCGGAATCACACGGTCACCGGCGCGTTGAGCCGGCCGCTGAGCCGCGCCTGGGCCGCGAATCTAACTTTCGGTTATGGCCGGAACTCCGGACTGGGCACATCTCAATCGATTGCATCCGAGTATGGAGGAGTGACTCTGGGCCGCAGCCTCTACGGCAAGGGCCTGAGTTTCAGCTATCAATTTCAGCACCAGTCAGTGGGCTCGGGATGTAGCGGGCTTTCCTGTTCGCTGTTTGGAGGCTGGCGCCATTCGGTCGGCCTGGGATTTGATTGGCTGTTTCGGCCCGTTCGCATCAGTTGAAAGGAAGCGGGTTGAGGCAGGCGAGAAGAGGATATCCATGATTGTTGGACGAACCCTGGGGATGGAGGACTATGTAGCAATTCTGCGCCGGCGGATCTGGTGGATTGTGGTTCCCACCGTCCTGGTGCCCATCCTTGTTTACATGTACTCGCGCACCATCCCGGACGAGTACACCTCAAAGACCGTGGTGCTGGTGGAACAGCAAAAGGTTCCGGGAGATTTTGTTCGCCCTGTCATCACCCAGGATCTTGGCGAACGCCTGAGCACCATGCAGGAGCAGATCCTCAGCCGCACGCGTCTGCAACCCATCATCGAGCGCTTCGGCCTTTTTCATGCGAACACCGCCGGTGCATCGATGGAACCACTGGTGGAGCGGATGCGCAACGCGATTCTGGTGGTCCCGCTGGTAACCGGTGAAGGCTCGCGCGCGGCAGTATCCGGCTTCTCCATCAGCTTTACGTACAGCGATGCCCGCACCGCGCAACAGGTCTGCGCGGAAATTACTTCGATGTTCATGGATGAAAACCTGCGCTCTCGCGAGCGCAGTGCCGAGGGCACCACCAAGTTCCTGAATGCTCAGGTGGAAGATGCCAAGACCCGGCTCGACGAGCAGGATTCAAAATTGGCTGAATTTGAAACCCGGTACGTTGGTCAGCTTCCCAGCCAGGAGCAGTCGAATTTCAACATGCTGCAATCCCTGACCAACCAGATGGACTCGATTAATCAGGCCATCTATCGGATCGAACAGGACAAGTCGTACACGGAAAACCTTCTCGCCCAGCAGTTGGCTGCCTGGAAGCAGGCTCAGTCCACCAATAACCCGCTAACCCTGGAGCAGCAGCTGGCAAACCTCCGGACGCAACTGGTGAACCAGCAGTCGCGTTATACGGAGACGCATCCAGACGTGGTTCGCACCAAGCGGGACATCGCCAACCTGGAGGCAAAAATCAAGGCGGCGCGCGCCAGCGGAAAAATCGACGACCCGGTTAGCCAGGACGAGGTTGACCAGGAGCCGTCCTCGATTCAGCAATACCGGCACCAGATTTACCAATACAACCTGAATCTCAAGGAGCGGCAGCAGCAGCAGGAGCGCACGCAGCAGCAGATTCGGCAGTATCAATCGCGCGTGCAGTTGAGTCCGGCCATCGAACAGGAATTCAAGCAGCTGACGCGCAACTACCAGACGGCCCTGGAGTTCTACAACGACCTCTTGAAGAAGAGCAAGCTTTCGGAAATTGCCACCGATCTCGAGCGGCAGCAACAGGGAGAGCAGTTCCGGGTGATGGACCCTCCCAACTTTCCCAGCAAGCCCAGCTATCCCGACCGGCAGAAATTCGTTACCGGGGGAATCGGCGGAGGATTGATTGTAGGGGTTGGGATCGTCTTACTGTTCGAGTTGAAAGACAAAGCACTTCGCACCGAAGGAGACGTGCAGGACCTGCTGCAACTGCGCACGTTAGCCATGGTGCCTGATCTCGATCGTAACCAAGGTAATGCACGTAAATGGCCGCTCCAAGGTAAGCTGTGGAAGCGGTCAAAAGCCAGAAAGTTAGCGGCCACAAGAATTGGAGCGTAGGCGTGTACAGGGCGTTTTTCAAGCTGAAGCACAATCCGTTCAACGTCAACCCTGATCCCAGGTTTCTTTATTGCACCCGGGCCACGGTGAAGGCGTTGGCGTCGCTCGCGCATGGCATCTACCGGCGCAAGGGCTTCATACTGCTAACCGGAGAGGTGGGAACCGGAAAAACGACCATCATCAACAAGCTCCTGGAGTGGCTGCGGACGCAGAATGCCAGCACCGCCTTTATTTTCCACCCGTCGCTCGACAGCGAGCAGTTTCTGGACATGGTATTGGCTGACTTCGGAATTCGCTGTCAGTCGCCGCTGAAGAGTCAGAAGATTCTCCACCTTCACAAGTTTCTCCTGGACCGGCATCGCGCGGGCGCGACGGCAGTCCTGATCGTGGACGAAGCTCAGAATTTGTCGCCGGAGGTACTGGAGGAGATTCGGCTGTTAACGAACCTCGAGACTTCAACCCAGAAGCTGCTTCAGATTTTGTTGTCGGGACAGCCAGAACTGGATGAGATCCTACGCCGCCCGGAGATGAGGCAGGTCCGCCAGAGAATTACGATTCGCTGTCGCACCTCTCCTTTAGCGCTGGAAGAAGTCCAGGCGTACATTCAGACGCGCCTACGCGTGGCGGGCGCGCCGCCCGATCCGATCTTTAGTCCCGATGCAGTCCGTGCCGTGCACCGCTTCTCCCATGGCATTCCGAGGGTGATTAATTTTCTTTGCGAGCATGCTCTGATTGGCGCCTTTGCAGATCAGCAGAGAAGCATTCGCGGAAGCAGCATCGAAGCGATTGCGCGGGAATACGAGCTGGACGATCCCACAACCGGTTACCCGGAGCCCATGCCAGAGCCGGCAAGCGATCTTACGTCTGGATTCATGCAATCCGAACCGGGCGATGACACTGAACTATCTCGCAGCCGGAAAGCCGAGGGCATGAGAGCGGAACCACGATGAGCCGCATCCACGATGCCCTTCGACGGGCGGAAGAGCAAATTCGCACTCGCGGTCCCGGTTCGCCGCCGGAGACGGACACCCCGGAGCAGGACCTTGAAATTTTGGAGGTGCTCCGGGTCACGGATGATTCCAGTTTCTCCGACTCCGCCCCCATCGCGTCCGTAGATGCTTCGCCCAACGGGGCCGGCGCCGGGGAGGAAGACTGGATGCCGCAGCTTCCATCATTGGACCCGGAGCCGGTTGCGAAGTTTCCTGCTCCCATGCCGATGCCTGTGCCCGCGCCGCCTCCGGTGAATAAAGAGACGTTTTCCGCGGATCGGCCTCCGGCAATGCAGCCACGGCTCGATGGCCGTCCCTTTGAAGAACGGGCGGTACTTCCGATGTTGCTGCCGGGCAAGGAGCCAGCTCCGATAGCGCCTTCACGTCCTGAATCGGCGCCTTCCAGCGGCCCATCAGACGCTCCCATCAAGATCGAGGATCTATTGGCGCGCTGCCGGGTAACGGAATGGAAGCCGGATGCCGAGCACATGCTGTCGTTCGATATTCGAGCGACCAATCCTGTTGGGCTGGAAGAGTTTCGAACGCTGCGCTCACGCCTCTATCAGCTTCGGGAAAGGCATGCCTTGTCAAGGCTGCTGATTACCAGTTCTTTGCCTGGGGAAGGCAAGACGTTTGTATCCGCCAATCTTGCGCAGGTAATTGTGCGTCAGCGCGGCCGCAGGGCGCTTCTGATCGATTGTGACCTGCGGCTGTCGCGGTTACATCAAGTGTTGGGCGCGCCAGTTACGCCCGGGCTGACTGATTACCTACGGGGGGAAGCGGATGAATTTGAGATTATCCAGAGAGGACCCCTGGAGAATCTTTTTTTCGTTCCCGGGGGGAGGCAGGTTTCCAATCCCGCCGACCTGCTGGCGGGCAATCGATTAGCGCGTCTGCTAGACCGTTTGAGCCCCACCTTCGACTGGATTATCGTCGACACGCCTCCTGCGGTTCCGATTGCCGATGCAAGCGTGATTGCCCAGCTTTGCCATGGCGTCTTGATGGTTGTCTCTTCGGCCAGTACTCCTTTCGATCTGGCGCAGAAAGCATGCAAGGAATTTCGGCACACCCCGATTGTAGGAGCGGTGCTGAATCGGGTGCCGCGCCGGGCCACGTATAGCCGGTACTACTACCAGGGGTATGAACCTCAGGGAAAGGGAAAAGGGTAAAAAAAGTGGTTCGGCTGTTCAGCATTTACCTTCCGGTGCGCACGCTGGTGCTGATGCTCGGCGAAGCCTTTATCTTTATTGGCTCCTTCGTGCTGGCGGCGGCGATTCAGTGGGGGCCGGACTCGCCGGCTATTCTGGATTCCGGAAACGTGGCTAAGATCCTGGCAGTCGCCGCAATGGCTGTAATTTGCGCTTACTACATGGACCTGTACGATCCGCGACAGCTTAATTGCGGAAGTGAAGCTTATTCGCGAATGCTGATTGTGCTGGCGCTGCTGGCTTTCCTGCTGGCTGCCCTGGGGTATGTGTTCCCGTCGTTCCTTCTTCGCCGCCGCGTATTCGTAGTGGGCCTGATCATTCTCACGATCTCCTTATTGTCATGGCGAGCGGCGTATGCATGGCTGGTACGCAAGCCGTATCTGCGCGAGCGCGTTTACGTGCTGGGCGCGGGCGACCGGGCCCGCGGGCTCATCGAAGCCATCCGCAGCCGCCCCGATGTTCCCATGGACATTATCGGATGGGCAGGCGCTCTCGGGAACGGATCGGTCACACGCGAGCATCTCTCGGAAATATTGCAGGGAATGAGCAAGAAGGGCAAAGTAGACCGCGTCGTGGTGGCTCTGAGCGACCGTCGCGGTACTTTGCCGGTTCGGGAGCTGCTCAACCTTCGGTTGAGCGGTGTTCAGGTAGAAGATGTGGGATCGGTGATGGAGAAAATTTCCGGCAAAATCGAGGTCGACGAACTCCATCCCAGCGCGCTGATCTTCTCAGAGGGGTTCCGGGTAAACACCGGCCTTCTGGTTGCCCGACGGCTGGTTTCGATTCTGGTTTCGCTGAGTGGGCTGCTGATGGTGCTTCCGCTGATTCCGTTCGTTGTGCTTGCCATTCGCATGACGTCGCCTGGGCCGGTGCTCTTCCGGCAGGAGCGAGTAGGACGCTACGGCATTCCGTTCACGCTTTTCAAATTTCGCACCATGCGCCAGGATGCCGAGAATGGAACCGGGGCCGTCTGGGCTACCAGCAATGATCCGCGGATCACTTCAGTCGGCCGCTTTCTCCGCAAGACCCGGCTGGATGAAATCCCACAGCTCTGGAATGTGCTGAAGGGAGATATGGGTTTTGTTGGACCGCGACCGGAGCGCCCTGAGTTTGTCCAGTGGCTTACAGAGGCAATTCCGTATTACAACCTGCGGCACATGATCCGGCCGGGAGTTACCGGTTGGGCGCAGGTGCAATACGAGTACGGCGCTTCGCTCGAGCAATCGAAACAGAAGCTTCAGTACGACCTTTATTACGCCAAGCACATGTCCCTTATGCTGGACTTAGTGATTCTCTTCAAGACCGTCAAGACCGTGATCACGGCGCGGGGGCACTGATGGACGGCAGTTCACTGGGCATGCGGCTCCCTGGGGAGACACTCGCCCCGTGGGACGAAGCCGTAAGCGAGCCAGAGCTTGGCCAGAATTCCACTCCCGTCGAATCCGCTCCTCCAGTCCCCAAGAGTGAGGTCCGCTGGGACATGGCCTTTTTTGGGGTCATGCTGTACGTGGTGGTTGAGTATTCCCGCTTACCGGCAATGTTCCCCATCCTGGGATATTTGCAACTGGGCAAGCTGGCGGTGGTGTTTGCCTTGCTGGGCCATCTGACCTCCCGAAAGCAAAATACCAATGTTCGACAATCCGTCAGCTACGTGGACAAAATTTTTACCTGGCTGGCGGTAGCGGTCTTTCTGGGCGCGCTGCTGGCAGAGTACAAAATTGTCGCATTTGCCGGATTGGGGGATGTAGTCACCTGGCTGGTCATCTACATCATTCTGTCGCGGGTAGTGAACACATCGTGGAGGATGCGGACGGTCATCTTTGTGTGGCTGCTGCTAAATCTCAAGATGGCACAGTTCGTGGTTCGCGGCTATGCCATGTACAGCGCCAGCGGGATGAATGAAATGGATCTGGTTTCTCACGGCGTGGGCGCTGGCTCGACGGGTTTTTTCTCCAATTCGGCAGACCTGGGCGTGGCTATGTGCGTGGCTTGGCCAATCGCCATTTCGCTGCTGTTCGCCCGCCAAAAGGGTCTGGTGAGGTGGGTGGCGCTGGCGTGCACGTTTGCCTGTCTGGGAGCGATTCTGCTCTGTGGTTCTCGCGGCGCGGTGGTTGGGGCTGCCGCTATTTCCGTAGTGGCCTGGTTACGGGCTCCCAAAAAGCTGGTGGCGTTTTTCATGGTGATTCTTATTTGTGCCGGCATCTACCTCGTCCTGCCGGATGCCAGCAAAAAGAGGTTTCAATCCGCCAGCACGCCCGATCAGGACAGCACGGCCCACCATCGCTTGCTGCTTTGGGGCGCAGGCTTGCGCATGTTCGCCGATTATCCGTTAACTGGAGTCGGAATCCGGAATTATCCGCAGGTGCGGCGTGCACACTACCCGATTGAAGAGTTGAACTACATCGCCTCGGTGCCGCATAGCAGCTACATTGAGGGTATTGCCGAGCTTGGACTTGCCGGGTTCGTGCCGGTTCTGCTTTTATGGACGGCAATTCTCAGACTGAACGCCAAGACGCGAAAAATCCTTTTGCAAGCCGGGCCGCAGCAGCGGCGCAGTTACGAATTCTGTCTGGCAGGGGGCCTGGACCTGGCGCTCATCGGTTACATGGCAAGCGGCGCCTTCGTTGCTGTCCTATGGTATCCGCATACCTGGGTGTTGCTCGGACTCAGTGCGGCTCTTCACCAGATTGTCTTAATCAACCAGCAGAATAGCTCCAATGCCGTTCCCGCGGCGATCTCTCACAGGGCTGCCTGAGCGAGTCATGTTTCGATTTGTTCCACCCGCAGGAATGTCGCTGGAATTGGGAGACTTCGCGGCCGGCTTGGGAGCGCTGGGCAGCGCCCATCCGGTTGAACTGGAAAGCATAGCGAAGTACACCGGCATGGCCCACGTCTTCGGGGTAAGCACAGGAAGAGCCGGACTCGCCATCGCGCTGCAAGCGATGAAACGGCTCGCTCCCGGCCGTTCCATAGTGGCGGTTCCCGCATATACGTGTTACTCGGTTGCGGCCGCGGTGGTCCGCGCGGGCCTACGGGTCTACCCCCTTGAAATCAACACCAGAACTCTTGATGCCGATTACGAACAGATCAACGCTGTTGGCGGCGATCTCTTGTGCGTAATCTCAGCCAGCCTGTTTGGTTTTGCCACGGATCTATCGCAAGCCCGGCACTACGCTCAGGGCCAGGGAGCATTTGTGCTGGAGGATGCTGCTCAATCTCTGGTTACCTGTACCAATGGGCAGTTGCCCGGCACTGGCGCCGATGTGCGACTCTACAGTCTGGCCCGGGGAAAAGCCCTGCCTGTGGGAGGTGGACTGGTAGCCACCAACCGGGAGGATATTGCGTGTGCCGTCGGGGATGAGCTTGCTGGAGTGCCCAGTTTACCGATAAGCGCGGAACTGCGCGCCGGTTGCGAACTGGCGGCAATAACGCTGCTGCTCAGACCATGGCTCTACTGGATTCCGAATCAATTGCCATTCATCAAGCTCGGAGCCACGGAGTTCAATCCGCAGTTTCCGGTTACGCGCATGTCACGGATGTCATCCATGTTATTGCCTCGCGTATGGAAAAGGATGGAAACAGCCGGCAAGCGCCGTGCCGGCAATGCGGCAAAGCTACGAGAGCGGCTGCAATGCAACCGTTACTTCAGAGTTCTGGAGGAACCCGCGAGCGGCAGTCCGAGTTATATCCGATTTCCTTTGATTGCCAGAAACGAGGGAATCCGGGATTGGGCGGTGCGGGAACTCCGCGGTGCGGGGATAGGGGCCAGCGCGTACTATCCGGGGGCAGTGTGTGACATTCCTGGGATTGCGCCTCATTTGGCGTCGACGGCCCGGCATTGCCCCGGTGCGGAAGAACTGGCCCGGACGCTGTTAACTTTGCCGGTGCATCCTCTGGTTCAAGATAGGGATTTAGAAGTAATGATAGCTATCTTGAACGGATGCGGGAGCTAAGATGCCGGTAATTGCCAATCCCGGGGTTCAGCACCAGGAAAGCTCGTCCTATGCCTCTGAGATGGATTCGCGCGCGGGTGTAAGGATGAAGCAGCTTCTACTAATCGCTTTTGACTTTCCTCCCCGCCGCACGAGCGGAGTTTACCGGCCTACTGCTTTTACCAAGTTTCTTCCCAGCTATGGGTGGCAGCCGACGGTACTTACCATCCGGCCCCCGTCCCATGCCGTGTTCGACCAGACACTGATCAAGCGAATACCGGAGAACGTCGTGGTCAAGCGGACGCGTTATCTGCCGCTGGACTGGTGGGAGAGCAGCCTGCTGAAAGCCGTCCGTTCCGCTGGGGCTCTTCAGCCCCAGGCCGTGTCGCCGAGCGACGATAAGATGGTAAGCGCGCCACGGGCCAGCACGATTAACGCGTGTCTCCGATCGGTGGCTAAACTGGTTAGAGATTGCCTTTATTTTCCGGATGAAACCGCGGGTTGGATTCCCTTCGGTTTGCTTTCTGCGCTGGAGCTGAACCTCAAACATCACTTCGATGTGGTTTACACCACTCATCCCCCGCGGGCTGCGCACCCTATTGGCCTGATGCTGAAGATGATCTGCAATATTCCCTGGATCATGGAGTTTCGCGATCCCTGGATTGTCCCCGCAGGGGACCGTCCCATTACTGAGGATCAGGTGCCGGCGCCGCGGCGTAATGCCTGGCTGCACCGGCAGATGCTGGACCGGTGCGACGGAGTGGTTACGGTGACGCACCGCCATGCTCATGAGCTTCAAGAATCCTTCGGCGTGAATGGCGGGAAGGTGTCCGTTATTCGCAATGGCTTCGATGAGGATGACTTCTACGGGATTCAGGCCGATGGTCAAGGTCTGTTTGACCCAAAGTTCGTAAATCTGGCGCAATTCGGGACGGTGTACCCTGGTTTTAGCGGCAAATTTTTTCATGCCGCGGCGGAACTGATCCAACAGCATCCAGAGCTGAAGGATCGCGTTCGCATACATATCATCGGATATCCCGATACTGAAATCGAACTCATGGCGGCGCAGTCGCCGCTTAAAGAGGTGGTTGTAATTCATGGTTTCCTGGAGCACGCCAAGGTACTGCGGTTGATGTTCGCTGCAGACGCGCTCCTGCTATTTTATGGACACGAGTACACATCTCGCGCGTCGGTGCCCGGCAAGTTGTATGAATACTTGCGTGTCGGACGCCCCATTCTGGCGACCGCTTACCCTGGAGGGGTGCAGGACCTAATCGAAGAAGCCAATGCGGGATGGGTTTTAAAGCCAGACGACATTTCCGGTCTCAAGGCCGCTCTTGCCCAGGTGATCAGTCAGCGAGCGGAGGGTCGAGATCCCGTGACCCCGAACAAAGAAGTTGTCTCCCGATTCAGATACGACCGGCTCTCCCAGGAATTGTCATTAGTGTTAAACCGGGTGGTGAATGCCTAGTGCGCGCGCATTGGCCCGCCGGTTGGCAGCCAGTAGCTTTTATGGCGCCGGCGGTTTTCGCCGGGTCAGCCGCCGACGGGCGGAGCAGGGAAGGGTCTGCGTGCTGGGGCTTCACCGGGTTCTGAAAGAAGAGGAGATACGGCAGACGAATTCAGAGCCGGCGATTATTCTTAAGCAATCTACATTCGCGGCGATCTGCGGTTTTCTGCAAACCCACTTTAATGTTGTTCCCTTGGCGTCGCTTCTGAATGGCCCTCCTGTTTCGGGCTTTTCCAAGCCGTTATGCGTGATTACGTTCGATGATGGCTGGGCGGATAACTACTCCAATGCCTTTCCGATTCTGCAGCAGTATGGGCTTCCGGCAACCATATTCTTAGCCACCGGAATGATCAGTTCGGGAAGCACCTTCTGGATTGAGCGGCTACGCGCCGCCGTGGCCAGCGCGGAGGGATTGCGAGAGCTTCAGCAGCAAGCAGCGCCACGGCTCGGCAAATCACCGGAACAGATTTCGGTAAGAGATGTAACCGAGCACCTGAAGCGCATGCCCTCGGAAGAGCGGATGAACCTCATTCGCCAGTGGCTGGGAGAACTTCCGCCCGGCGCCCCCATCGATCGCATGATGACATGGGATGAGGTTGCATCGCTGGCGAATTCCGGGCTGGAATTCGGTAGCCACACAGACACCCATCCCTTATTGCCGTACGAACCGAGGGAGCGAGTAGCAGAGGAACTGCGGTCCTCGCGGGAAAAGCTGAAGAGCTGCCTGCAGCTATCGGGATCTGGATTCGCCTATCCGAATGGATCGTGGAACGACCTAACACGCCAGCAGGTGTCGGATGCAGGATACAGCTGTGCAGTCACGACGCGGCCGGGATGGTTTGCTCCCGGCGACGATGTTTATTGCATGAACCGGGTGTTGCTGCACGAGGGAAACGTCACCGGCTCCGAAGGCAAATTCTCCTGCTCAGTGCTTGCGCTGACCCTCATGGGATGGCGCTGAGATGTCTCTCTTTGTCACTGATGGAAACCAGCGCTCCTCGCTCGCAGTAGCGCGTGCTGTCGGTCAACACGGAATCGAAGTTACAGCGGGCGAAAAGCAGGAGAGCAGCCTCGCCGGCAGCTCGCGGTTTTGCAGGCATACGGTCCTGTACCCGTCCCCGGTGGACTCCCCATCTGAATTTTCCAAATTCCTGCTACAGGAGATGGATTCGGGACGCTACCGTGCGCTGTTCCCCATGACAGATGTGGTCTGCAGGGTGGTGGCCGGCCTGGCGCCACAGATGCCGAAGGTGCGGATTCCGCTACCCTCAGCCGCCGCTGTGAAAGCTGTCCAGGACAAGGGTTCGGTTGTCGAAGCAGCAGAAAAGGTGGGGTTGGCATGCCCGAGGACGTACGTGACGTCCGGGGCAGAGCAGCTTGAGAAGCTGGCCGGGCAATTGACTTACCCGGTAGTTTTAAAGCCGAGATTCTCCGTGTGCATGGGGGAACAGGCGTGGCGGCGTACCGCGGTTCAGTATGCCTGGGAGCCCGAAGACCTTGTTGAAAAATACCACCAAAGTTCGAGCCAGGCGGCAGACCTCCTGATCCAGGAGCTAGTGCGTGGCGATGGTCGAGGAGTATTCCTGCTGGTTTGGGATGGCGAGTTGAAGGCGGCCCTGTGCCATCGAAGAATTCGGGAGAAGCCTCCCTCCGGGGGCGTAAGCGTTGTGCGGGAGACGGTTGCATTGGATAGAGAACTGGTGAGGACATCCTTTCGTCTGCTGACCGAATTGGGATGGGACCAGGGAGTCGCAATGGTGGAATTCAAGGGCGATGAGCGCCATGGAGGCGAACGGCTGATGGAGATCAACGGACGCTTTTGGGGCTCTTTGCAGCTTGCCATTGATGCCGGAATGAATTTTCCCCTCATGCTGTATCGCCTCAGCATGGGGGAGTCCGTAGCCCCGAACTTCGATTACCGGCTTAAGGTCAAGAGCAGATGGTTTTTGGGCGATCTCGATCATCTGCTGCTGCGTTTCAAGAACGGTCAGCAAAGTCCGGGCGAGCTTCCCTCGCGATTTCGCGCTGTGGTGGACTTTTTGAAGTTCTATGAGCCGGGAATGCGTTACGAGGTCGAACGGGCGGGCGACCTTTCCCCAGGGTGGTTTGAATGGAAGCAATATTTCACGGATGTGGTAAGCAGCCTCCGAGGCAGGTAGCTCGAATTTTCGATCTCAACATACAACGATGAAGCGTCTCACCGTGCTGCATACGATTGAAACCGCCGGCCCTGGCGGAGCGGAAACTGTCCTGCTCCAGCTGGCAACCCAGCTCGACCCTGCCCGGTTCCGTTCGGTTGCGGTACTACCCGAGCCGCGTTGGCTAGGAAGGAAGCTGGAGGAACATGGTGTTCCCACGTTCTATGCTCCCAGCAAGGGCTGGCATGACTTTGGTTCCCCCCGGGGTTTGATACGCACCATTCGTGGCGAAAGCGTTGATCTTATTCACTCGCATCTTCCAGGCCAGAACTTCGATGGTTGTCTCGCGGGGACGCTGACCGGCAAAAAAACTATAGTTACCTACCACGGACCGGTCGAGTTCGAGCATGCTAGCACCTGGCAGCAACGCATCCGGCTGGCTACTGTGCGGAACCGGGCTGCCGCGGCGGTAGTGGTGTGTGATTTCGTCGGGGGAATCCTGCGTGGGCTCGGGTTTGACCCGCAAAAGATCGTCAGGATCTACAACGGAGTCAACGTGAGCCTGTACGGTAAGGACGAGCCCGGCGGGTTCCGGAAAGAATTAGGATTGGCTCCGGGGACGCGGCTGGTGGGAATGATCGCCAATGTTCGCGCCAGCAAGGGATATGAATACTACGTGCGCGCTGCCCGGAAGGTGATCGACGAGTTGCAGGACGTGGTCTTCGTCGGAGTTGGTGATATCGACGAGAATCTGGCCGCTCCGGTGCGGTCTTTAATGAGCACGCTTGGATTGGGGGACCGCTTCCGGCTGGTTGGCTTCCGCTCGGATGTGCCGCGGATCCTGAACGACCTGGACCTGGTCGTATTGGCTTCCACCAGCGAGGGCATGCCGCTGGTGACCTTGGAGGCCATGGCGACAGGCAAGGCTTTGGTAGTTACCCGATGTGGCGGCGCGCCTGAGGTGGTGGATGATGGTCATACCGGGTTGGTAGTACCTGTTGCGGATGCCGAAGCCATGGCTGAGGCCATTGTGCAACTGCTGCGCGACAAGGATGTCCGTCAGATGGGTGCATGCGCCCGAGAAAGAGTAACGAAAGAATTTTCGATTCAGAAGATGATACGCAGTTACGAGGAACTCTATCTGCGTGTGCTGGGAGCAAACTGAGACATGGAATGGGTGTTCTGGATCAGCGTGGCTTTCATTGCCTATACCATCGCTGGCTATCCTCTAATGCTTGTGGTTGTGGCCAGGCTTCGAAACCGGGTGCATCGACGTTCGGCAATTCAGCCCAGCGTCAGCATTATCGTTCCGGTGCACAATGAAGCGTTAACCCTACACAAGAAAATCACCAACACCCTCGAACTCGATTATCCCGCCGAGAAGCTGGAAATCATTTTTGTCTCCGACGGTTCCACTGACGATTCGGTATCCATGATCCGCTCGTTTGCCAACCGCGGCATCAAGCTCGTTGAATTAGAAGAGCCCAAGGGTAAGCACTTTGCCCAGATGATGGCGCGGGATGCGGCAAGCGGCGAAATTCTCGTTTTTACTGATGCTGGAGTCTTGCTCGATCGCGATAGCCTGCACAAATTGGTGGCAAACTTCGCAGATCCCACGGTTGGCTGTGTCAGCAGTGAAGACCGAATTATCACCTCGCATGGCAGTTCGGGCGAAGGGACCTACGTAGGACTGGAGATGCGGCTGCGCCGTCTGGAGACTCTTGCCGGGTCCGTAGTGAGCGCCAGCGGATCTTATTTTGCCGCCCGCAGCTCTCTCTGTGACCTTTGGCACCCGGAGCAGTCCAGTGACTTTTTTGTTCCGCTTCATGCGGCCGAGCGGCATTTGCGCTCCATCGTAGATCCTGAATGCATTGGATATTACGGGGTTACACGAAAGGGGAAAGCCGAATTCCATCGCAAGGTTCGGACCATCGTTCATGGCCTTCACGTTGCGTTTTTCCATCGCCAGCTGCTCAACCCGTTTAAGTATCCGGTATTCGCATGGCAACTCATCAGCCATAAGTTATTCCGCTGGATGCTGCCGTTTGGAATGGTTGGGGTCTTGCTTTCCAGTTTGTTCCTGGCGGATCAAGGGACCTTCTACCGCCTGATAATGGCAATGCAAGTAAGCTTCTATGCTGGTGGAGCACTGGTGCTGGGATGGAAGCGTTTGCAGAACGTGAATCCGCTGCGGATGCTGGGCTTCGTGGTTCTCTCAGTCGGCGCGATTCTCATGGCTTGGGTGAAGTACTGCTCGGGAGAGCGTTTTGCTAGCTGGCAACCAACACGAAGAGGCTGAGGCTCTGTGCCCTCCGGCCGCTGCCCGCCTATCTGAGCGCGCCAGCGTACTTTCCGTATGCCATATCGCATCCGGAGACCGCTGGGCGGGCGCGGAGGTGCAGGTAGCGACCCTGTTGCGAACTCTGGCAGGCAATTCGGATATCTCTCTCTGCGTCGTCCTCTTGAACGACGGAGCGCTGGCGGAAGAGATTCGCGCTTGCGGCATCCCGCTGCTTATTGTTCCGGAATCCAGACATAACTTCGTATCTGTTTTTCTGAGAATCAGGGATTTTCTTAAAGATCGTAAAATTCAGATCATCCACTCCCACCGTTACAAGGAGAACTTGTTGGGGATGCTGGCGGCGCGGAGCTTGGGGATTCCACATACTGTCCGTACCCAGCACGGGATGCCCGAGCCGGTCGCCGGTCTGGCAGGACTCAAGGTTGGCGCGATCAATACGCTGGACCGGGCCGTAGCGAAATGCACAACGGACAGGATTGTAGCGGTGAGCCGGGAAATGGGCTCCAAGCTGGCGCACGGCGGCATTGACGGCAAGCTTGTCGTAATTCACAACGGTGTTGATCTTGGGCGCGTCGGCTCAGAGTTGTCCGTTGCGGAAGCCAGGATACGGCTGGGAATTCCTCCCGACGCCATGGTCGTAGGCACCGCGGGCCGGCTCGAGCCGGTTAAACGGCTGGACCTTTTTGTGCGCGCGGCCTATGAGATTTCCGTTAAGGAACCCTCATGCCACTTCGTAATCGTGGGAGATGGAACCGAACGGGCCGCAATTGCGACTCTTGTAGAAGAATTGAGACTCACGGATCGCTTCACTATCCTTGCCCACCAGCCTCAGGTCTTCGATGTGCTGCGAGGCTTCGACGTTTTTGTAATGACCTCGGATCATGAGGGGCTGCCGACAGTGCTGCTTGAAGCCATGTATCTCGGAGTGTCTGTGGTTGCCCGAGCGGTAGGCGGAATTCCGGAAGTAATTGAGCAGGGAGTCAGCGGCGAGCTAGTGAGTAGCAACAATCCCGTGGAAATTGCTGCTGGATGCTTGCGTGCCTTGGCGCCAACGCGCGCGGCTCGCATGAGAGTGGCAGCGCGCGCCCAGGTTGCCGATCAATTTTCCGCAGAGCGGAATGCTAAGGAAGTCCTGAATCTGTATCGCGCTCTCACAGGTTTGCAATGAAAGTCCTCTGGTTTTCCCATTTCATCCCGTTTCCTCCACGAGGAGGCGCCCCGCAGCGAAGCTTCAATTTGCTGCGGAGGGTGGCCCAGAAGCACTCGGTCACTGTGGTTGCGTTTAACTTATTGGCGGAACCCGCAGACCGTCTTGCGAAATACCGGGAGGAGTTTCAGTCCCTCTGCGAATCGGTGCAGTTCTGGGAGGTACCCGTACGCTGGAAGGGCCCAGAGTGGTGGTTGCGACTTGCGTTCAGCAGCTTTTCCGATCGGCCCTTTTCCCCGACGGTATTCTGGTCCGCAAAGCTCCAGGCCGAACTCAGCAGGCTGCTGCGGGATCTTCGCCCGGACCTGGTTCACTTTGACTCCATTGATCTGGGTGTATACGCCGCCAGCGTAGGCGGCCGCCGGGTGCTCAACCATCACAACTGCGAATCGGCGATGCTGGAGCGGCGTGCACAGATGGCGCAAAATCCCGCAGCGAAAGTTTATTTAAAGGGACAAGCCCATCGCCTGGCACGCTTCGAGGCGGAGTTGTGCCGCTCCTTCGATGTGAATCTCACGGTGTCTGCCGAAGACAGCCAGCTTCTGGCACAGCACAGTCCGGGAGCGCACTTTCATGTGGTTGAGAATGGCACGGACACCTCATATTTTGCTCCGCGCCCCGAGCTCACGGAGCCAGGGAGCGTTGTTTTTTCCGGTTCTCTGAACTGGTATCCGAATCTATCTGCAATTGAATTTTTCCGGGACCGCATATGGCCGCTGATCAAGTCCCGCGCCCCCCAAACCCGCTTTTACCTTGCGGGAATGAAGCCTCCGGAATGGCTCAGGCGATGGTGCGACTCTGACCCCCAGATCGTCCTGACACCCGATCCTGAGGACATTCGACCTTGCATAGCCCGTGGCGCAGTCTTTATCTGTCCCATCACGGACGGAGGCGGCACCCGGCTGAAGATTCTGGACGCGCTGGCCATGGGCAAGGCAGTCGTGAGCACCCGGGTCGGTTGCGAAGGCTTGCGAACAGTGGACGGCAAACACGTTTTACTGGCCGACACCGCGGAAGAATTTGCCGGTGCGGTCATGGCTCTGTTGACCGACGACCGGCTGCGCTCGGCGCTGAGCACGGCTGGGCGAGACTTGGTAGCAGGAGAGTACAGCTGGGACTTCATCGCGACGCAACTAGAGCGCGCCTACGCGTGCCATGGTGAAGCGGAATGCGGCTCCTCTCATGCCGGCTCCCGGCCGGTAACGAATGCGGTGACCTTGTGAACTCCCTGATTGAGGCGTTGTACGAACAATCTCCCGTGCCGGTGCAGGATTTGCTGATCTCTGCCTACGGATGGAAGCTGAGGAGTCTCCGGTATGGCGGAGGCTTTCATCAGTATCTGTCCGACTTACTGGCCAGTGAGCGATGGCCGGCAGCAGAGATCCGTGCCTTCCAGGACGAGCAACTTCACCGTCTTATCCGCCATTGCTACGAGAATGTTCCGTATTACGAGCGGCTGCTGCGCCAGTTAGGACTCACGCCGGACGACTTTCGGGTGGCCGATGATCTTCAGAAGTTACCCACTCTCTCGAAGGAAACAGTCCGAGCCAACTCCGAGTTATTCCACGCCCGCAATATTCCGGTTTCACATTGCGAGGTAGTGGGCACCAGCGGTACCACCGGCAAGACGCTGCGAATCCGCGTCGACCTGGAAGGGCGCCGCAAAAATTATGCTTTCTTTGCCCGCTTGAAGCATTGGGCTGGTGTGGAGTGGAACGCGCGTACGGCTACATTTGCCGGGCGGACGATCATTCCTTCCGGGCAGCAGGGGCCTCCGTTCTGGCGCTATAACCGCCCCATGCGAACGCTGCTATTTTCTTCGTATCACTTGGCGGCGCAAAACTTGCCGGCATATGTCGAGCAACTCAATCGCTTTGCGCCGGAGTTGATCGACTCGTATCCGAGTAGCCTTTACCAGATTACCCGCTTTTGCAGGGATTCTGGAGCAGCGGCTCCTCGCCCTCGCGCCGTCATTACCTCGTCGGAGACATTGACGCCAGGTTGGCGCGAGCTAATTTCCGGGACATTGAATACCCGAATCTTCGATCAGTACGGCTCCGCCGAACAAGTATGTTTCGTCTCCCAATGCGAGCATGGTTCCTATCATTCGCACCCGGAATATGGCATTACCGAGCTATTACCAGCAGAAGACAGCAATTCCGGCGCACGTCGTATAGTCGGCACCGGGTTTACCAACTGGGCAATGCCACTGCTGCGCTATGAGACCGGCGACCTCGCGATTCCCTCTACGGATGGGTGTTCCTGCGGGCGAAATTTCCCGCTTCTGGAGGGAATTGCTGGTCGGGCGGATGATGTCGTAATCACGCCGGATGGCCGTCGTATTGGCCGGCTCGATCCCGTATTTAAAGGACTCGAGAGCGTCCGGCAAGCTCAGATTGTCCAGGTCAGCCTAGGTGAGCTCAAGATTCGCCTGGTGGCGGCACCAAGCTTTGTGCCGGCTCATGAACAGTCAATCCGGCATGAGCTTGAGCGCAGGCTTGGCCGGGAGATGCGTCTCGATTTCGAAATGGTGGACGAGATCCCGTGTGGTCCTGGCGGCAAGTTTCGATCCGTAATTTCCCTGGTCAAGAAACGGGAAGTTACGAATGAAGCCAGGTCAGGGTTAGCCGTAGGTTAGTGAACTCCCGATAAAGCGGCAGCGCCAGTTGCTGGAGCGTACAGTCCGGTCTGGACCTCATACCAGAGATAGACATTACACAGCAGCCACAGCAACTCTCCATGATCAACCTGTCCCGCGCTATGCTGGGCAACGATGCCGGCGAGCACCTTTCTGTCGAAGTGTTGCGCGGCAGCATGGCTCGGGTCTTCAAGCCTCGCCATCAGGCCTGCGAAGGTGCGGCTGCGAAACCAGTCACCCAGGGGAACGCCAAAGCCCGACTTCGGCCCGTGAACTATATTCGGACTAAGGTAGCGTTCCGCCAATCGCTTGACGGTCCATTTGTTTCTCTTTCCGTGGAGTTTCAGGTTGGAGGGCAAGGCAAGCGCCCATTCGGCCAAGGGGACATCCAGGAAGGGAACCCGGGACTCCAGGCTGCTGGCCATCGACATGCGATCCATGCGGTCGAGTAAGCAGGACAAGTAGGTGCGGATTTCATACTGCGACAGGGTGCTAATGGAATCCTGCTGCAGATGGAGAAGGCGGCGGCGCTCGCCGATCACGTCCGTTAAAGCGATACCGGTCAAACGCTGTACCAGAGCTGGATCTACAAAACAGGAATTGAAGATGTAGGAATCCGCCAGCGGCATCGGAAGCAGGTCAGCCACTCGCCTGGCGCGGTGTCCGGGGGCAAAACCGGCAAAGCCCGCGAGAGCGCCTCTCAGGTACGCAGGAAGCACATTCAAGCTTTGGCGCAGCCGCGCAATGTGGTATCGCGGATAACCGCAGAATAGTTCGTCAGAGCCTTCGCCGGTAAGCACGACTGTGACCCGTTGACGGGCAAATTTGCTCAACAGGTAAAGAGGAACTGAATTGGGATGGCTGAGCGGCTCATCGTGGTGCCACACCAGCGACAGGAGCAGGGACTCAAATTCCTGTGGCCTGGCGGTTACATTGTGATGTTCGGTGCCATAGCGCGTGGCAGTGTCCCGGGCCAGGGCAGACTCGTCCCATGCCGGATCGTCAAATCCGACTGAGAACGTGTGCATGGTGTGGGGAGCGGCTTTCGAGGCATATGCCGTCACCAAGCCGGAGTCCACGCCGCCACTGCAAAAGCTTCCCAGAGGGACTTCAGACATCATCTGCGATTGCACGGAGCGCGCTAAAAGCGCATCCAGCGACTCCACAGCTTCGTCCACTGACTTTGGGCCGGAGTTCGTGGCGGAAGTCGGATTCCAGAAGCTGTGAACCGAGAGTCGGGAGCGCTCCCAGACTGCAAAGTGGGAAGGCGGGAGCCGCTTGATACCGGAGAACAGGGATTCTTCTCCGGCTACATAACGAAATCCGAGATACTCAGCCAGGGCTTCCGGACGGGCGCCAGGCCGGCTGCAACCGGCCGCCAGCAAAGACTTAATTTCGGACGCGAAGAAAAGTCCTTCCCCAGTCAGGCAGTAGAACAACGGCTTAATTCCGAAGTGATCCCGCACCAGCAATACGCGGTTACGCCGGAGGTCATGCACGGCATAAGCGAACATCCCATTCAGCCTGGCCGGAAATTGATCGCCATACTCTTCATAGCCATGGACGAGAACCTCGGTATCGCTCTGGGTGCGAAATTTGTGGCCGCGCTGCTGGAGGTCTCGCGTCAACTCCTGGTAGTTATAAATTTCACCATTAAAAGTTACCCAGATGCTGTGATCCTCGTTGGCCAGGGGCTGGGAGCCGGTCGCCAGATCGATAATGCTGAGGCGTCGATGGCCTAGAGCCACGCTTCCATGGTAGCTCTCGCCTTCGCCATCCGGCCCGCGATGGGCCATGATGTCACGCATAGCGCGCAACCGCGGAGGGTCGGCCGGACGGGAAGGATCGGAATACGCAAAGCCACAGATACCGCACATAATCTGTCAATCGTAGCAGGGGGAGTGCTTAGGGCACCGCATGGAAATTTAGCCGGCAGGAAGGGCAAAGGCGGTCTTGAGACGCATGCCAGAATCCATGGAAGAGCGGCCTGCCTCGCGCTGATACCAGAGCAAAATGAGGTCCGCCCGGCGTCCCACGCCATATTTGGTCAAAAGATTGGAAACGTGAAATTTGGCAGTCCGCTCGGAAATGTTGAGCTTGTTGGCGATTTCCTTATTGGAAAGGTTGTCCAGCAGGCACCCAATTACATCCCGTTCCCGCCGGCTCAGGTTTACGCCGCTTGGAATGCTCTTTTTTCCGGCCGTTCCGTTCAGGATAAAGTCCACAAATCGTGAGAGCACAGCGCGAGGTACCCAGTATCCCCCATTGGCTACATCGTGCACCGACCGTGGCAAACATTGCCGAAGCTCGGCAAGGGTGACCAGTCCTTTAACTCCCAATTGCAAGAGAGGGAAGGCTTCGCGCTCGGGGAATTGCTCCGCAATCAGGATTACCTGTGCGCCTGGCCGCTTCTGAAACAGGCCGCCCAGCATGTCATGGACCTTCTGCCGGGGCGCGTCCGCGTCCATTACGTAGACCTTTGCCCTAGGCACCCGGCTCGTATCGGTTTCTTTCCATGTCTCCACCCGGAAGTTATCGGCCAGCACCAACTTAAGCTCGTTCATGGCCATCGGGTGGGACGAAAAGATGCAAACCGGTATCAGTTCCTGTTTACACGACTTCTCCACGGGTTAAGGCTACTGCCTTTGAGAGGACAAAAACAAGGGTCTTACCTGTACCAATGGTCCCTGTCCGACTGAATCGGCCTTATGCCCGTGTTGGAACCACCTGTCTCACTGTTCCTCGGTACAGGTTTTGGACAGATGCGGTTGCCTGTCCTTTTTCCGTAGCTCTGACCAGTAGTTGCGACGCTTTGCAATCGATAGGTTGACTTCTGCCGGGAGCAAAAAAGCACCGGCGGAGGAAATATGCGCGCGATACTGTTTGCTGCTCTGTTGACCCTGACGAGCAGCCTTGCCTGCAGCGCGATCCCCAGGAACGGCTCGTACAACGACGTTCCGGTCGTCCAGGCAATCTCCCCCGCAGCCGCGTCCGTAGGCGCAAAGAACATAACCGTAAAAGTAACCGGTCGGAACCTGGACCGAAATGCAAGGATTTTGTGGAATGGCACCAGGCTGAGCACTTCTAAGGTTTGGGATGGTTCCCTGGTTGCCCAGGTACCGAATTCAAGCCTGGCAGCGCCAGGAACCGCAAAGGTAGCGGTACAAAACTCCACCGGTGCTACTTCAGACCCGGTCAGCTTCACCATCTCGCAGTCTTCCAGCACCACTCCCACATCTACTACAACTTCGCCGGTAGTCATTTCTACTGCAACTCTTTCTTCCGGTACTGCGGGACAAATTTATTCGGCATCATTAGCGGCTTCGGGCGGAACTGCGCCCTATACTTTCAGTCTGGATGCGGGTGCGATGCCTGCAGGCATGGTTCTTACTACCACGGGTTCGATCTCAGGCACGCCAACGCAGTCCGGGACCTTCAACATTACCGTGCGGGCCAGCGATTCGGGTTCGCCGGCCGGCTCTGCAACCAAGGCATTTGCGATCACCATAGCAGCGGCTCCAATCCCGGTTTCCATATCGACGGCGACCTTGCCGGCCGGTACAGCCGGAACTGGCTACTCTGCGAGTGTCGCGGCAACCGGTGGCACCTCACCCTATAGCTTTGGCATAGCTTCCGGTACGCTTCCGGCGGGCGTTGCCCTTTCCACGGCCGGCGGGTTCTCAGGCACTCCGAGCCAGTCCGGGACCTTCAACATCACTGTACGGGCGACCGATTCCGCGTCCGCTTCCACCACCAAGACGTTTGCAATCTTGATTGCTGCGGCGGCGCCAGATCCTGTCTCTATATCGACTGCGAGCTTGCCCTCGGGCACGGCAGGAACCTCCTACTCGGCGAGCGTCGCGGCTGCGGGTGGAAAAACACCCTACAGCTTCAGCGTTGCCTCCGGCACGCTTCCAACGGGAGTAGCAATCTCCACCACCGGCGCAATCACGGGTAAGCCAAGCACTGCCGGTACCTACAATGTGACCTTGCGGGTCACCGATGCTGCCTCGCAGGTTGCCAGCAAGGCTTTTTCTATCGCCGTGGCTGCGGCCGCGGTTAGCGGCGCCCCGTCTCCACAGTCGGGAGACATCATCGTTTTCCAGGATGATTTCGAAAGTGGAAACCTCAGCAAGTGGGACGAGGCTCCTTCCCGTTATGCGATCGAGAGCAATCCTGGGTATGTTGCGTCGGGCACGAAGTCTCTTCGGGGCACTGTAGGTCCGAACGTCAACGGCCAGCTGAACAAGTGGTACATGCCAGGCTACGACGAGCAGTACGTGAAGATGAAGATTTTATTCCCGGCTGGATTCCAGATGAGCAATCGTGGGCTGCACTTCCTGCTGCTCATGGGGAACCGTATCGATGACAAGTGGTCGGCGAGCGGAAAATCCGGAATCCGCCCCAACGGAACCGATTTCTTCATCAGCAATTTAGATCCTGAATATCCGTCGCTGACGGGTGGCGGGTTGAATCCCTGGATGTTCTACAGCGAGTGGCCGGATATGGTTTGCCCGGCGGACTACAACCGGGTGAGCAATACCAATTGCTGGGGAAATGTAACCTACCAAAACTCACCTAAAGAGGCGAACGTTGCCGGAGTGTGGCAGGAAGTCGTATGGCACTTGAAGACCAATACTCCCGGCCAGCACGATGGTATCCAGGAAGTTTGGATCAACGGCAAGAAGAATCTCGTACAGAGCAACATGAGGTGGCGGGATACGACGGACGTGAAGGTGAACGAGCTTAGCTTTAATCTTTACATGCCCGACGCTCCCCAAACCGAATACGTATATGTAGACGATGTCATGGTGTGGTCCCCGGCTGCTCCGGTGTCCCAGGCATCATCGGCACCCTCGGTTGTCACCACCCAACCCACGGTGGTAACACCTGCGCCGGCACTCAGCATGGCTACGACTGCGCTGCCTGGCAGCACGTTGGGCCTGAACTATGCCGCTACCATAGCAGCATCCGGCGGCACGGGATCCTATACCTTTGGAATCGCCTCCGGAGCATTGCCTTCTGGATTAAGCTTGTCGGCTACGACCGGCCAGATTTCCGGTGCGGCGCTTGCGACGGGAACCTATAACATCACCTTCAAGGTATCGGATTCGGGCTCGCCAGTGCAGACGGCTACCAAGGCTCTGTCCCTGACGGTTGCAGCGAATCCGGTCGCGATTGCGACCAGCTCTCTGGTTTCAGCTACATCTGGGAGCAGCTATAGCGCAACGCTGGCGGGCTCGGGAGGGGTTTTGCCTTACACCTGGACCCTCAGCGGCGGATCGCTGCCCAGCGGTCTGAGCCTGAACAGTCTTACCGGAGTCATCAGCGGCAAGCCGACGGCTAGCGGGAACTTCAACTTCAGCGTACAGGCGACGGATGTGCTCGGACAGAGCGGCAGCCGCAACCTCGCGCTGACGGTCAGTGCGCCGGCAACCATCGGAGCACCGCTGTTCTCCTCGAATCTCGACAGCTGCGCTATCAAAACCACCAGCCAGGGCGGCGAATGGTACGACTTCGGTAATGTTTCTATCAGTGATATCCGGAGTGGCGGTAAGGCCTCTTCCCCGAACTGCTCGGCTCGCAGCGGAAATTCGCCGTCCCTGATCTCCCGGCACAACCCCATGCAGGAATTGTGGGGCAGGGAACGGGTGTATCTGTCGGATGGATGGGTGAAACCTGCTGGCGGAGCGGCTCACTTCTGGCGCTTCTGGCGCGACATCAACCCGGGTTCAAGTGCTTCCTGGGAGATGATTGTAGACCAGATCGACGGCGGAGATAACCTGGCCATAGGGTTCATGCCGCAGGCGGGAACAAGCTATGCGGGCGGTCACGGCGAGTACTGGCTGCCGATCTCGATCTCGTTGAGCGCGAACCGGGGGCGGTGGATGTGCTGGGAAGTGCACTTGAAGATGAACACCCCGGGGCAGAGCGATGGCGTGGCCGAATTCTATCTGGATGGCCAGCGGCTGCTGAATGCCACCGGGCTCAACCAGATCGGCAACGGCACCACGCCGGGATCGGACAACCGCTTCCAGCACGTGAACTGGATGAGCAATGTTGGAGGCAACTCCAACCTCTGGCCAGGTGGAAGCAATTACTGGATGGTTGATGACGTTGCGGTCGGTACTGAGCGCGTCGGCTGCCAGTAGTCAGGTGAGAAGCGAGTCCAACGGAACAGGTTGGACTCGGCCTAAAACTCGGGGAGACGGCGAAAGCCGTCTCCCCTTTTTTATTTCCGCTGCACTGCCAGCGTGCCCGGAAGAGGTCCCATTTCGGCAAGTTCTTCCCACCCAAGGGGCTAATCAGATGGGCTAGGTGCACAGGCGATTGTGCAACTAAAAGTCTAGTGTTTCACTGCAACAGCACGACAATAAATGAGTTCAATTGGCAAAAGGATGCCAGGCCGAAGCGAGCATCTTGCGGCCAAAACTCGCTTTGGATTGCTTTTCATCCTTTATGCCCGTTTTTTTGTGGCTGCTGCTTTCTTTTGCCGCTTTTGCTCAGACGCCTTCGCCGGTGCTCACCTACATTAGCCCCGAGCAGGTGGTCAGCGGTTCCGGCCCCAGCAAGCTCCTGTTGACCGGTAGAAACTTCACCCCGCAGTCCGTTGTATTCCTCAATACAAAGCCGCTTGCGACCACGTTTCTCAGTGAAAACAGTTTGTCGGCCGATCTGGAATCCGAAGATACAGTCACTCCCGGAGTAGTTCAGATCAATGTCATCAATGGAGCAGGCGCAGCAGAGCCTTCGAATACATTTTTCTTTGCTATTAAGAATGGGCCGCCACGGATTACTTCACTAACTCCCAGTTCCGGGTTCAATGCTGGCGGTACTCTTGTCACGATTACGGGAGCAAACTTTCAATCTCCGGCGATCGTTAGTTTTGGCGGCCGTTCCGCTGCCTCTGTCCAGGTCATAAACAGCACGACGATCCTCGCGGCAACGCCTGTCTCCTCGGCGGGAAGCGTCTCCGTACAAGTCACAAATCCGGACGGCAATTCAGCGACATTGGCCGACGCTTTCAATTATGTGGTGCCCCTGGCAGTTACAGTCGGCCAGCTTTCGAACGCTGAGACGGATTCCAACTACTTGTTCCCATTCACCGCAATCGGCGGCAGCGGTCCTTACCTTTGGAGCCTTAAAGCGGGCGTGTTACCGTCCGGCCTTGGCCTGTCGTCCAATGGGGTATTGTCCGGCCTCCCCACCCAGGGCGGCACCTTCAATTTCCAAGTGCAAGTGTCGGACTCGGCAATCCCTGCGCAAACAGCTGTGCGTTCCCTTTCGCTCACTGTCCTGTCGCCGCTCCATATTGCTGCCGTTCCGTTACGTCCTGCTGCGCTGAACGCTCCGTACAGCGTAACGATATCGACCAGCGGCGGAACGCCGCCCTTGCGATGGTCGATTATCTCCGGCAGCCTGCCGCCGGGCATGGCGATCTCAGCCGCGCTCGGGGAGGTTTCAGGGAGTGCATACGTGGCCGGCACTTACAGATTTACTCTCAGGGCTACCGACTCAGCCTTGCCTGCGCAAAGCGCGACCCAGGATTACCTCATTACCGTCGCCGAGCCGCTGCAGTTTGGGGTTGTGAGCCTGGCTACGGGAGAAGTAGGAGCTTCCTATTCGAATCTGATTCCTGTCACGGGCGGAATGGGTCCATTTGCCTGGACAGTGGATTCCGGCGTTCTGCCTCCCGGTGTTTCTCTTTCACCAGAAACCGGACTGCTTTCAGGAAGACCGTCCACTGCGGGAAGTTATGCTTTCACGGTGCGGGTTGCAGACGCTACCCAGGGCGGGCAGAGCAAAACGGCAAACCTGAATCTCGAAATCCTCCCTAGCCGGAACCCCGCACCGGGACAAAATGATGTCATTGTCTTCCAGGATGATTTTGAATCCGGAGGCCTGGAGAAGTGGGACCGCGTGCCGCCGGATTTTTCAATCGAAGCCGAGCCCACACGCGTGATCTCGGGCCAATACTCACTAAAAGAAACCATCGCTCCCGATCAGATAGTCGATGGCCTTGCCAAGTGGTATATGCCCGGCTACGACGAGTTGTATTTGAAGTTCCGCGTCAGGTTTGAAGAGGGCTTCATAGATTCCGGTAGTCGTCTCGTCGAGATGATTGCCAACCGTATCGACGATCAGTTTTCCTCGGCGGGCAAGTCCGGCGTGCGGCCCAACGGCGCCGATTACTTTCTTAGCGCCCTTAGTCCCGAATATCCAGCCTTGAACGGAAATATCCCGGGCCTTTATCCATTTCTTATAAGCAGCTATTTCCCCGAGATGGGGTGCATTGAAGGTTGCAATGGAGAACTGTTTCAGCAGGGCAGCTCAAGAACGGCGCTGGTTCCCGGAGAGTGGCACGAGGTGGTGTTCCGTCTAAAGGCGAACGCTCCCGGAGTGGCGGATGGAGAACAAACCCTGTGGATTGACGGCGTCCGACAAATCGAGGTCACGGGTATTCGCTGGCGGGACACCAGAGATCTGCGGTTGAACCAGATCGCGATTCCATTGCGCATGGCCAATGCAACCCAAGCCGAAGCTGTCTGGTTCGACGACATTACAATCTGGTCTCCTGGGGCGACCACTCCGCCAGCATCGGAGGACGCCGAAAATCCGCCGCCTGATCCTGAAACACCACCTGCCGGCACAACAGATCCCCAACCTGCTCCCGGCATAGCCGTGGAAATAGCGAATGCAGGCTTTGAATCCCCACTCTTAAGTGAAGGCGGGTGGGTGATAACGACCCCGGGGTGGGCCGGCGTGGGCGCGGCTGGCGTGATGAACCCACCGGCGACCCTGTTTCCGGCAGAGGCCCCGGAGGGCCATAATGTCGCGTCCATGAACGGGGGTGTTCTGGAGCAAACGCTCTCCGAGTTGGTGCAGGCTGGCGCCTACTACCAACTCAGCGCCAAATTTGGGCAGCGTCTGGATCAGCCCCCGGCAAGTTACAACTTACAGTTAGCGACGGGCTCAACCGTAGTGACCGAGACAGGCATTCTAAGCACGGCCGGTCCCGGAACGTGGGCCACCGCAAATCTGTCCTATCAACCGGCTGCCTCAAGCGCGGAAGTGGGAAAGCCTCTGAAGGTTCGCCTCGTTTGGGTTTCGGGTGGTCAGCTCAACATTGACGATGTCAAGATCATAAAAAAGACCTCCGCAGTTCCACTCGGTATTGAAAGGCGCCCCCTTCCTACCGCTTCCCTGGGAGTTGCATACACGCAATTCCTGGCAGCCAGCGGGGGAGTGCCGCCGTACCGGTGGTCCATTTTGCCGGAGAACCTTCCGCCCGGATTGGCTCTGTCTTCCGGCGGACAGCTTTCGGGTACGCCGACGAGCGGCGGTAGTTTCAATCTGCCCGTCACTGTAAGCGATTCCAGCTTGCCTCCGCAGGAATCCTCCGGCACCTTTTTGGTTGAGGTCTCAACGGTGGCTGCTCCATTGAGCATAACCAGCGTTTCGCTTCCTGTTGCTGTACAGGGGGCGCCTTATAAGACAACCCTTGCAGCCGTCGGCGGAAATCCGCCTTATAAATGGAGCCTTGCCGGGGCCCTCCCGGTCGGGTTGAGCCTGGACCCGTTCAGCGGCGCCATTACAGGCACACCGCTCGCCACCGGGAGCTATGGATTCATGGCCAATGTGCAGGATTCCAGCCCTATACCGCAGTTTGCTACGCAAGTGCTCTCGGCTTCCGTGGCTGCTCCTGCGGCCGGCATGGGGAGCACCGGTGGAATCATTTATCAGGATCCAGCACCTGCCCCCAATCCGAACGATACGCCGGGAGGGACCGGCGGCGGACCAGCTACATCTGTCCCAACACCGGGCGCCGAGGACAACATAATTTTTGAGGATGATTTTGAGAACGGGAGCCTGACCAAGTGGGACGAAGCGGCTCCGCGGTACGGAATCGAAGCCGATACCAGACATGCGCGCGGCCGGTACTCGGCGAGCGTGACCATAAATCCCGGCTATAACATCGGCCAATTGAATAAATGGTACATGCCTGGCATTGACGAGGAATATGTGAAATTCCAGGTGATGTTCTCGGGCGGATTTCTAGATCCGGGTATGCATCTGGCGCAAATATTGGGTAATAACATCAGCAGCCCATGGTCTGGCAGCGGCAGGGCGGGCACGCGGCCTAATGGGACTGATTACTTTTCCCTGGGCATTGATCCGGAGTGGCCGGGTCAGAACGGGAATGTGACCGGCCTTTACCCACTGCAGTTCTACAGTTACCGGCCGGATATGAGCTGTCCCGCGGACTATGACCCAATCCGCAATCAGGACTGTTATGGCGCTTTGACCACCCAAACCTTCCCCAAGGTAATCAATACGGCCGACAGCTGGCATGAGGTAACCGTGCACGTAAAGCTGAACACGCCGGGGCAGAGCAATGGCGTGCAGGAGATGTGGATCGATGGTACTCAGGTAATTACGCAAAGCGGAATACGCTGGCGAGACACTGACTCCGTACGACTGAACCAGTTAAACTTCTCCGCCTACCTCACCAATGCGCCAAAAACGGAATACATTTACATCGACGATGTCGTGATCTGGCAGCCGGGCGTAGGTGGGGGCCAAGCAGGGTCCGGCTTGCAATCCCTGGCGATCAACACGGCGGTTTTGCCGTCAGGGTCGGTGGGCGTGAACTATGCCACCACGCTAAGGCCCGCCGGAGGCACGGGGACATACACGTGGGGAATCGATTCGGGAGCATTACCCTCCGGACTGACATTGTCGGCTACGACAGGCACGATCTCAGGTGTTCCAATTGCCACCGGGACCTATAACATCATTTTCAAAGTGTCCGATTCGAGCTCTCCGGTGCAGACGGTTACCAGGGCGATTAGTCTGGTAGTGGCGGCCAATTTGCCTTCCATTGGGACCGGCTCGTTAGGACCAGCCACTTCCGGCAACAGCTATAGTGCAAGCTTGGCCGCTTCGGGAGGGCTCCTGCCCTACAGCTGGAGCCTGAGCGAGGGCGCACTGCCCAGCGGCTTGGACCTAAACAGCCTTACGGGAGCAATTAGCGGAACACCCACCATTCCGGGGAACTACGGTTTTAGCGTGGCGGTGATGGACGATCTGGGGCAGAGAACCAGCCGCAACTTGATGTTGACGATTTCTTCGCCCGCGGCCATCGGAGCGCCGTTTTTTTCAGAAAACTTCGACAGTTGCTTTCTAGGAACCACAAGGCAGGGCGGATCGTTTCTCGATTTCGGCAACGTTTCCATGAGTGATATCCAGAGCGGCGGGAAGGCCAATTCTCTTAACTGCTCAGTTCGCAGCGGCAATTCTCCGTCTCTGATCTCCTGGCACAGTCCCATGCAGGAATTGTGGGGCAGGGAGCGGGTGTATCTGTCGGATGGATGGGTGAAACCTGCTGGCGGAGCGGCTCACTTCTGGCGCTTCTGGCGCGACATCAACCCGGGTTCAAGTGCTTCCTGGGAGATGATTGTAGACCAGATCGACGGCGGAGATAACCTGGCCATAGGGTTCATGCCGCAGGCGGGAACAAGCTATGCGGGCGGTCACGGCGAGTACTGGCTGCCGATCTCGATCTCGTTGAGCGCGAACCGGGGGCGGTGGATGTGCTGGGAAGTGCACTTGAAGATGAACACCCCGGGGCAGAGCGATGGCGTGGCCGAATTCTATCTGGATGGCCAGCGGCTGCTGAATGCCACCGGGCTCAACCAGATCGGCAACGGCACCACGCCGGGATCGGACAACCGCTTCCAGCACGTGAACTGGATGAGCAATGTTGGAGGCAACTCCAACCTCTGGCCAGGTGAAACGAATTACTGGTATGTCGACGATCTTTCGCTAGGCACAGAACGCGTCGGATGCCAATAGCGCCTAACCAATGAGCGCCTAACCGAAGAAGCTGCGCAAACAAGGCGTTCCCTCTGAACTTCGAATGCGCACAGGGGTTTCCCTTTTTGGGTTAAAGTCCGCTGACTGTTAATAGGTAAGAAATCCTATTCTTCTTAGGGCATTTCCCCAATGTTGGGATGCCCACCCGCCTGCAAAGATCATCGAGCCACTTCTCTGAACAGCACGACGGTACTTTTTAGCATGCAAGCTACACGAGGCGAGGGAAGTCGATCTTGGAAGGGTTCCCTCTCAGCCGCCAGTATCAAGGAAGTTGAAGCGCTAATGGCCGAGTCCACAACTTACTTAAGGATCCAGGGACTTGGGCGTGATACTTGCATCTGCATTCGACGGTGAGCCGGTTTGGCATTTCCCGAACTTCCAGCTCACCCTACCCATTACATCAGTGAAATCCGCTTGGGCTCAGGCTTGCCCACGCTTTTTGAGCGGAACTCACCTACGTTCACGATTGCTCCGCCAGTTGCTTCGTCGTTACGGCGACAAACCCATGCCTGCCGGTGAGAGCCGAGAGTAGCCGGACAGGCAATCCGCAACCCCATAACTAGCGCCCCATTGCTTCGCCTTGCCGCATGAGCGGTACAAGCTCACTTCGCGCGTGAGCAGGGGGCGCCATGTGCGATTTACCAATTCAACCTATTGATTACAAGGGGGGTAAGTGACAGTTAATAAAATTAAGGTATGCGCATTTACCACGTTTTTTTTATTTCTTCTTAGTTCGTGCGCTTCTGGAGAGCTTTCGGCCGGCAGTCCGGCGCCCGCCGAGATGCTAAGTTCGGCGGATTCCGCGTCGTCTTCGCTTTCGTCTTCATCCGCGCCCACGCCCGGAGCCGGAGACACCATTGTTTTCCAAGATGACTTCGAGGGCGGAAATCTGGGCAAGTGGGATGAGGCTCCCTCCCGCTATGCTATCGAAACCGATCCTGGATTTGTGAACTCAGGAAGCCATTCATTGCGTGGAAAGGTAGGTCCTAACATTTCAGGACAACTCAATGAGTGGTATATGCCAGGCTCCGACGAACAGTATGTGAAGATGAAAATCCTGTTCCCGGCGGGATTTCAGCTAAGTACCCGCGGAATCCACTTCCTGCAGTTCCTGGGCAACCGGATTGACAACAAGTGGTCGGCGAGCGGCAAATCGGGGATACGTCCGAATGGATACGATTTTTTTGTGACCAATCTCGATCCTGAATATCCCGGTCTGACAGGTGGAGGACTAAACCCGTGGATGTTTTATTCGGAGTGGCCGGACATGAGCTGCCCTGACAATTACAACCGCACCACCAACCAGAACTGCTGGGGAAACGTTACCTACCAGGCGTCGCCCAAGGTCCCGATTGTAGCTGGAGTTTGGCAAGAGGTAGTCTGGCACCTGAAGTTGAACACGCCGGGGCAGCGCAATGGCCTGCAGGAGGTCTGGATTGACGGCAAGAAAAATCTGGTGCAGACCAACATGCGTTGGCGCGATACCTACAACATAAAAATAAACCAGATCAGCCTTAACCTGTATATGCCAGACGCACCTACGACGGAGTATGTCTATGTTGATGACGTGGTGGTCTGGAATCCCGGGGCAGATTCCGAATCCGGGGCGGGCTCAGGGGCACCATTGGCTGTGAGTACTTCATCTTTGCCGTCTGCAGCGCTCGGGTCGGATTACAGCAGCACTCTCACGGCCAGCGGCGGCACTGGCCCTTATACCTGGAGCATTGCCTCTGGCTCTCTGCCTGCCGGTACTACGCTCGGAGCTACCAGTGGAACGATTTCAGGAACTCCTTCAGTAACAGGGACCTACAATGTAACCATTAAAGTGACAGATGGCAGTTCGCCGCCACAAACAGCAGCCAAGGCCCTGTCATTAACGGTCGCCTCCAATGTGGTGAATATTCTAACCACTTCTCTCAACTCGGCCATTCAGGGGATTTCCTATACCACCAAGTTGCTGGGCTCGGGTGGACTTTTGCCGTACACCTGGCAGTTGAGCAGCGGCGCATTGCCTTCGGGGTTGAGTCTGAACAGCCTGCTGGGCACAATCAGTGGTACGCCGACGGCAACTGGCACCTTCAACTTCAGCGTCGAAGCGACCGATTTATTGGGGCAGACTTCAAGCCGCAATTTTACGCTGATCGTCTCTGCTCAAGCGCAAGTTGGGTTACCGCTATTTTCCGAGGAGCTGGATAGCTGCGTCATAAAAACCACAGGCCAGGGTGGCGTGTGGTATGACATCGGCAATGTTTCCGTGAGCGACATCCGCAATGGCGGCAAGGCATTTTCTCCGAACTGTGCCGTCCGGAGCGGTAATTCGCCAACATTGGTCTCGCGGCACACTCGCACGCAAGAGCTGTGGGCTCGCGAGCGGGTTTACCTGTCCGATAGCTGGCAAAAGCCGGCAGGGGGAGCGGCCCACTTCTGGCGCTTCTGGCGGGACATCTCCTGCGGAGCCTCCTGTTCCTGGGAGATGATTGTGGACCAGGTGAATGGAAATGACGGTCTAGCCATCGGGTTTATGCCCCAATCGGGCACAAACTATTCTGGAGGACACGGTCAATACTGGCTGCCCATCCCTATATCTCTCTCGTCCAACCGGGGAAGGTGGATGTGCTGGGAAGTGCATTTGAAAATGAATACGCCTGGGCAGAGTGATGGCGTGGCCGAATTTTACCTGGATGGGAACCGGTTGCTGAATGCCACTGGCCTAAACCAGATTGGAAACGGCACCACGCCGGGAGCGGATAATCGCATCCAGCACATTAACTGGATGAGCAATGTTGGAGGAACTTCGAACCTTTGGCCCGGCGGCAGCAACTACTGGTACGTAGACGACATGGCGTATGGCGAAGATCGCGTAGGATGCCAATAGCGAATCGCTGAAACTTTGGAGTATTCTCAGGCAAGTTGCTGGTTCCGTAACTGAAAGGAGCTGGCGCTTGCCTGAGGTTTTTAGAGTGCTTGCCAGATGAAGTGCATTCCCCTGCTGGTAATTTTTTTGGCGGCGGCTTGCGCCCGGATGGAGCCGCTTGCTCGGCAGAGCGGGCCTGCCGAATCGCAACGACAAACCGCTAGTGTGACAGTACAGCGGCTTATGCAGACCCCTCATTCTGCTGCGACGGAAGTCCCGTCATCGGAAGCCCTGCTCCAGCAATTTTCGGAGAAGGTGGATAGCTGCGCCATAAAAACCACCGGCCAAGGGGGTGCGTGGTACGACCTTGGCAATGTTTCCGTGAGTGACATGCGGAACGGAGGAAAGGCTTTCTCTCCGAACTGCGCCGTTCGCAGCGGTAATTCGCCGTCGCTGATCTCGCGGCACACTCCCGCGCAGGAGATCTGGGCTCGGGAACGGGTGTACCTGTCGGACACCTGGCAGAAGCCTGTGGGCGGAGCTGCTCACTTCTGGCGGTTCTGGCGCGACATCAATCCCGGAGGCAGTGGCTCCTGGGAGATGATTGTGGACCAGGTGGACGGCGGCGACAATTTAGCCATGGGATTCATGCCCCAGGCAGGGGCGAAGTATGCCGGGAGCCATGGGGAGTATTGGTTGCCCATGCCGGTTTCACTGTCGGCTCACCGGGGACGGTGGATGTGCTGGGAAGTCCATTTGAAAATCAACACGCCGGGACAGCGAGATGGCCTGGCCGAGTTCTACCTGGACGGAGAGCGGCTGCTGAATGCTACGGGCCTTAATCAGATTGGAAACGGCGCCACTCCCGGAGCGGATAACCGCATCCAGCACGTCAACTGGATGAGCAATGTTGGAGGCCGTTCCGAACTCTGGCCCGGCACCAATTATTGGTTTGTAGACGACATGGCTCTGGGCCCCCATCGCATTGGATGTGATTAAACGAATGCTTTCTCCTGTCTTCGGCTGCCGCCTGGAGCTTGGGCTCTGCTAGCATGCGGAATTAACGATCGGAAACTCCATCAAAATCATGGATCCTACTCTTCACCACGTCGGGTATGTTGTCGAGTCCATTCCGGATTCGATTGAGAAATTTGCGGCTTCCATCTACTCGACCTGGGATGGCCGTATTACCCACGATCCGTTGCAGGGGGTGCATGTAGCGTTTCTTGCCAATCGAGCTCTGCCCACGCAACCCATGGTGGAATTGGTGGCCCCCGCTGGAGAGCAGTCGCCAGTAACGGCTTTTTTGCAGAAGGGGGGCGGACTCCACCACCTCTGTTTTGAAGTGGACAATCTGGAAAAGCAGCTTCAGGAAGCAAAAACTCAGGGAGCTGTAGTAGTAAGAAAACCAGTGCCTGCGGTTGCCTTCAACAACCGCAGGATCGCCTGGATATATACCGAGGGAAAGCTGCTAGTGGAATTTCTTGAACGGCAGTAGTTCCGGGCGTGCTTACATTCCGGCGGAGTGCGCGGCTTTTCGCCTGCGGGCAAGCTTCCATTTTCTTGCGGCGATGTCACGAGCCCAGCGCCACTGCATGCCCCGCCACTCTTTTGCCGGGATCGCGTCGCCTCCATGCTGCTGGCGTAACCAGTCAAGCAACTCGCCTACCGTGGGAAACCAGCCAGGGCGAGCCGCAAGCCGTTCCAGTTGCTTGCGCACTGCAGGCATCACTTCGCCGTTTTGGACAAAGTTTTTTCCAAAGTGCGTAGCCACGATCGAGAATCCGCCATTGTTTTCGAGTTCTTCCTGCTGTTCATCGCATAGAAGTTCGGCGAAGTGTGCGGCATCTTCCGCGTCGGCAGCTGAAAACCACCACTTTACCAGCGGCCGCCGTGGATCGCGGTACGGCATGGCAGGGTTAATTCCGGCGAGATCCAATTGGTTGAACGTCAGGTTGCGGCAGTATTGCACTACGTCCTGAGAAACGTCCCCCCACCAGTAAGCGGAGTCCGGGAGGTGTCCCTGGTAGGTTGCTTCCGGCTCTCCACCGAGCCACAAAAATAATTTCTTTAGGACTGGATCGTCGATCCGTTCGGCGCCCCAATAGAGATTCTCCCGATTATTGGCGTGGTTTGCATGTACTCGTGGATAGCATCCAAATAGCTCGTGGAAGCGCTGCAGTCCCGCCAGGGTGCGCTCTCTCCGGCTGGATTCCATGGTGGCTCCATGCCAGGTAATTTCAAAGCCACGGCGCTGCAGATCCAGCACAAACTCGCGGTAGTCCGCGTCTTCCGCGGTTTGAGAGCTGCAGAAGTTGGGACTGCCCTCAGGACACGCCAGCGGCCACACCGTTTTGGTGGCTCGCATTCCGAGGTGTTCAAGAAGCCGATAAATGGGGGTGACGTTTTCGACGGTGGCGACGTCGGTGTCGTCAATGAAAGTAAGAGCAAACCGCTTGCCGCCGGGGTAGGGAAGCGCGCTAGAAAACTTCATCCGCATTCATGTCCCCGCGCGTAAGCCACCAATCGCCGGAATTGTTGGAGAGCCCGTACTTCCCACCAGGCTCCCGCCATAAAAAATAAAGGTTGGCTGGCGCCGGCAGGTACCCTTCGCGAGTGAGGGCTTTTCCCAACTGTCTATTCCCGGTGCTGCACAAGATAGCATCTGCATCAAAGTTGGCCCCAAGCTTCCGGCACGCCTTCAATACGGCTATGCCAGTATCGGGATCGTTCAAGTCGTACAAAATATCCGACAGGGTAGCGATCCGGATTCCGCGCAGTCGTGGATCTCCGTGACTGCTGGGCCGCCGCAGAATTCCAATTCCGGCGAGTTTTCCTTGGTGGCGAACCGTGACAATTCCATAAGCATTGGAGCCGCCAATAGGGTAGCGCCAGGGCAGGTAGCGGCTGTCGCGCACCGCCGCATTCTTAATCTGTGAAGCCATGCGGTGCCACAGGAGGTCCAGTTCGTCGTCAGCCGGCCAAGTCTGTGCCTGGGAGACTTCAAAGCGTGTAAGACTGGGACGGGTAAGTGCCCGCATGGTGTTGAAAGCCAAACCGCCCATGCTGCCTGCTACCAGCGCGATCCCGGTTTTTTGAGATACCGCAGCCAATTTCGGGACCCACGCGGGTATGCCGCCGAGACCTAATGCTCTCAAGTCAAGCTTGTGAGCGATTCGGCCAGGACGCAGCAATTGCAAATGGTTCGAGAGACGCCCCAGTTCTTTAAAGCCCAAACCCGTAAACAGCCGTCGCGAGCCGTCGGAGACTGTGAGCGAGAGGGCGCACGGCGTCCTCTTCATCAATTCTTTGACCAGGTAATACCCAATCGGTCCGTTCCGGTGTTCGGGCAGAACCATGAGGCCCTTCACCCAGAAGGCAGGTTGCTGCTCTGCTCCAGTCCAGAGCGATACCGGAATGCTGCTTACATAACCAAGCACCTTGCCATTGGAAAGAAACAAAATGGTGGGTATGTTCTGCCCGGGCTGAAACGGATTTGCAGCCATTGCGGCCTGGCGTCCCGACCGGACGCTAGCCTCGGTAGCATTCGGGTCCCACACCTGAGCAAAGAACTCCGCCACTGCGGCACAATGCATGTCCTGCATCTCGGCGATTTCAATTTTGTCGGTGATTTCGCCTTTCGTTTTCGCGGCAACTTTGCTCAAGGGATATCCACTACCAAGTTGAATAATTTCAAGTCAGAGTCGTGTGCTTCAACAAAAGCCTTTGTCTTCATGCGAATCTTGCCGGAGTGGTGGCTGAATGCAGGATTCTTCAGAAAATCCTGTAGAGGTAGATTGTGAGGAGTCGGTTGAAAATTAAACTCGCTGGGCGGATTCTTCTGTTGTGCCAACCACGCCAGAAACCCGTGCTCCACGCGCCGCTGGAAAACGCGGCAGGACATCACCAGGGACCGCACCGTCATGTTGCCATCCACCAGGCATGCAAGGATCTCGCCGTGCGTACCATGGCGATCGCTCAAGCTGGCGCTGAACAAGCGGCCCCCTTGGTCCAGAATAGTCTTTAGCTCGTCCTCGGTGAATCGAATCCCGTTGAGATTAAATTGATTGGTCTTGTTAATCAGCTGCAAGGCGCGCGCGAAATTGTTCGCCGTCCTGCGATGCAGCGTTAGTTCCATCCGTAGCTGCAAGAGAAATTCGTGCAAATCAGCGCCCGCAACCTTACTGGGAGCCATACCTTGCATGCGTCGCCGATAGAGGCTGGTGCGTTCGCGATCTTCCTCCGTGACCGTTGCCTTCGGAAACAAGCCGCTAATCCGGCTGAAGAATTCGGGAAGCTGATCGTCGCGCTGCGGAAAGCTCAGGCAGTGTACGTCCGGCAGTTGCATGGAGACTTCGGCCAGTTCGACGGGATTGTCATCCACGAATGCGACAGACTGCAGCCCAAGGTTCAAATGCTCGGCCACCTGGCGGATTTGCGCGGATTTCGCACCGTAACTGCACTGGATGCTGACGAAGTCCTCTTCGCGCAGCAGCATTCGGCCACTACGCAGGGGCTCAAGAGCAACTTCCGTTTGATTCCGGCTTACCCCGACCAGCAAGACACCTTCACGCCGTAACTTCGCCAGAAGGCTCTGGTATAGAAAATGGCGATAGCCTAGGCCTTCGGGGGCGTAATGAATACCCTCCAACCCGTCTTCCGCCAGCACACCGGACCACAGCACCTGATCGAAGTCGGTTACCAGGACTTTGCATATCTCTTCCGGTTGTGCGACGGCAACTTCCATAATCGCGGACGCCACCTGACCCAGCGATTGGCCGCCAATGGGGCAACCCGACGAGAGATAACTTGCCAGCGAAAATACTCCGGAAGGAAGAAACCGTGCCTGGATTGAACCAGCCAGAGAGCTCAAGAAAGCAGATAAAGCGCCATTTTCGGTAGGGTTGGAAAACAGCGGCACAAGCGGAGCCGGAACGTAGAATGCGCGAGCCCTGCGACGCAGTAAAACTTCGGCGGTTGCTTCCGCGCGCCGCCGCAAGCTCCCGGCATCAATCTCTTCCGCGGGAACACCGGAGCGCCAGTCTGTTTCAGGAGCAAAGTCCCAAGGGAAGAGCAGGAATACTTCCGCGCAATCGCCAGGAGGGGGCTGGAATAAAGCCTGGCCGAGAGTATTGAAGGGCAAGGTGCGCAGCGCAAGCTCAAATCCTGCCTGGGCGGCCGCGGCGCGCAAATAGAGATGCAGCTTCTCCGCGCTCCCGGACATTGCAAGTGAAAACTCGAGAGATTTACCGCCGGAGAAGCTACTGACAATCTTTTGCGCTTCTAGAAAATTCATGGTTCCGGCAACGCTACAAAATTTCCTGGGATTGTAACCATTGACGTGTGGCCGCATAGGAGTTCAATCGCAGCGCGTCCGCCGTGTCGATCTCCAAACCGAATTCGCTTTCCAGAGCGGCCACCAGCTTAACGTGTCCGAGCGAGTCCCATTTAGGGGAGCCTTGTTGCAGATGGGTGATTTCGCTTCCCGGCGGTAGCTCGAATACCGCGCGAAAAATCTCCTCGAGCCTCTCGGTAACACCAGTGGTCATGGGATAGCCGCCTTAATACGGGTATATGGATACCGTTCTATGCGTCATGTTCGTCGAATAGTGACTTAGGCGTCAAGGTCCGCCGCTACCCTTGTGGTTACTCCCGTCATAGCTGTGATTTAGCAGAAGTCCTGAAGAATCTGGCTTTTCGTCACTGGGAATCGGACTCTGCCGTTCGCCAGTGGCTTCGGGGTATTGGATCCATGCTGGTACGATAGTTTTGCCGGAAGAAAGCATCAGGCCCGGCAAATAGCAGCGATGAGTCACAGCAAGACGAATCGAAAATATTTATTACTCGAGTAATGTAGGTGCGGGTCGAAATTCAGCGCATACTGTTTCTGGATTCACCCAATCTCCGGATCACTTCCATTCCTGCGAACAGCAAACAGGGTGTGAGGTCCGTTTTGATTCAAGAGATTGAGCCTTGTGGGCGATTGCTTAATGTCTTTGTCACAACTCAGTGTCGCGGTCTCCGTAACCTCCGCAACCGGCACCGATGCGGCCGCCTGGGACCGGTTCGTCGATGCTCATCCTGAGGGCACCAACTATCATCGCTGGGGATGGAAACAGGCGATCGAGAACGCCTTTGGGTGGACTGCCCATTATCTTGTGGCCAAGGCAGGAGATCAGATCGCAGGCATTCTTCCTTTAATTCACCAGAAGAGCAGGCTCTTTGGCAGTTTTATTACTTCAGTTCCTTTTGTGAATGCCGGCGGTGTACTGTCGATAGACCCGGAACCTTCCGCTTGTCTGGTTCAAAAGGCGATTGAGATTGCGAGCGAGTCAGGCGCGCGCTACATCCAGCTCCGGCACCGGTTCCAGCAGAACCTGGGACTTCGCAGCAAGACTCACAAGATAACCCTGGTCCGGCCCCTGGAACCCGATACCGATAAGATGTTTGCCAAGCTGGATAAGAAACTGCGGTCCGACATCCGCAAGGGCACCAAATGCGGGTTAACTACCGAAGTAGGCGGGCTCGAATATCTGGACGACTTCTACTCTGTTTTTACCACCAACATGCGCGATCTGGGCACGCCGACGTACTCTCGGCGATGGTTTGCGGAAGTCATTCGCGCTTTTCCAGAACACACGTTCATCACCGTAGTTCGGCATGAAGGCAAGGCCGTGGCATCGTCATTCCTGACCGGCTATCGCGATGTGATTGAAGCTGCCTGGAGCTCGTCGCTGCGGCAGTATCTGCACATGCGGCCTAATATGCTGCTGTACTGGCATAACCTGTGCGTTGCGGCCCAAAAGAATTACTCTGTATTCGACTTCGGACGTTCTTCAGTGGGCTCGGGTACTCACAAATTCAAGCTTCAATGGGACTCCGTCGAGAAGCCCTTGTATTGGGATTATTGGGTTGCCGACGGGCAGGAAGTTTCGGAATTGAGCCCGCAGAACCCGAAGTACCGGGCAGCCGTATGGATGTGGCAGCATCTTCCACTCACAGTGGCGAATCGCCTTGGTCCGCCGCTAGTCAAGCGCCTGCCGTAGCTCTCAATTTCACTCCGAATTTTGCCTCCATTGTGTTTAGTAAGGACGCCGCAATTACGGGCCACTGCAGTGTGGCGAGGCATTCGGGCCGCAGCGTCTCCGATTGTTGAGTCAGAGCAGAGCGCAATGCCTGCAATACATCCTTGGAACTGAAGCCTTTCACGACCGTGTGTTTGGAGTAGCCCTCCACGTGCTCCTCCATTCCACCCGTTGGTGTAACGACAACGTGCTTGCCATAGGTCATCGCCAAAAGCAGCACTCCGCTGCCATAGCTCTCGATGTAGGGGAGCACGACGATATCGGCTGCCTCGAAAAGTTCTGCCGTCTGCTCGATAGAGAAGTATCCAGAGCAGAGCCGGAGTTTCGATAGAACCCCCCACTTCTCAGCCAGGCGCCTGGTGCGTCCAAGCGGATCGCCCGGAACCATGTCGTCATAGGCGGATTCGCGTCCAGCCACCACTAAT